>Ga0209083_1000219_pt1 | contig 91156 bp, 87 predicted proteins | sample AM7aDNAmetaG_FD_184132 | JGI IMG/M metagenome (GOLD analysis project Ga0209083, IMG submission 184132) | Freshwater microbial communities from Finland to study Microbial Dark Matter (Phase II) - AM7a DNA metaG (SPAdes) (version 3) | ecosystem: Environmental > Aquatic > Freshwater > Lake ...
AATTGAATAAAAGATACTCTGTGGAAGGATTGCTAACAGAGCTCGAAAAGATCAAGATTATGGTCTTGCCGGATGGGGAGAAGGTTGTAACTGAAATTACCAAGAGGCAACGCGAAATCCTGGATGCTCTTCATATGTGTGCCTAAACTCTGGGGAGGTCAGGTATAACGCCTCTTTCGCCGGGATTCCGCACGCCGCGGTGGGCACGGGGCGCCTCTCCAGGCCGAAGCTGGCCGAGAGACGGCGGCGGTTAGGCTGTAGACTGATTGAAAGCAAATGTCTTCGATGGAGCCACGACTTTTTGGACATAAATCGGCTATCATAAAAACCAAAAGCAAATCTGTGAATTGCTTGGCATAGGTATTATATGGTCGAAAAGAGAACTAGAAGCCTATGCGGCAAGTGATGATCTACCCTGGCGAGGACGACTATTGGGTGGCAGAAGTTCCAAGTCTCCCTGGTTGCATCAGCCAGGGGAAGACCCGAGAAGAGGCCATCACCAACATAAAAGAGGCGATCCAAGCATATATCAATGCACTGGCGGAGGATGGCCTCACCATTCCAGAAGAACGTTTTGAGGCTCTTCTGGCGGTTGTATGAGCAAATTGCCTGTGATATCCGGACGTGAATGCGTTAAGGCTCTGTGATCGAGGCACTCTGAGGGCAATCATCAGACAGGCGGGGGTGAGCTCAAAAGAGTCCTTGAAGCTGTTATGAATCTTCGATTCTGCCAATGCTGTCAACGCCGCTCAAGCCTTACCACATGTCTCTAATTTGGCCGCGTCCTTCAGATATGGATAAAGACAGTAAAAGCGGGGAAAAAATGTGTCTGAGGCCTTTCTCAAACACGTCCAAGGATAAAGGGCAGGGCTTCATAGATTGTTCCCCGCAGAGCGCGGGGTTAGGGGGGCCCGCACGGCCATAAGTCTGGCCCCGTCACCCCAGCGCTTAACACCCGCACGGAATCCGGAAGAAGAGCTTGGATAATTTTTGCGACGGAATAGGATTCATTTGATTGAATAGGGGATCTATCCAATGCTTGCAGGGACAACGTTCGCACATTCTTCCGGGGTTCCGCGAGTCGGCCCTGCGGGCCTCCCGCGCTATGGTTGGGGGCGCGGCTTATGGCCGCGGCCGGCCGAGCGACGACGGCGGTTAAGCTGAAGACTAATCGAAACATTCGCATTCAATTGACGCAATCTTAATGCTTCCGATTAGAAGCCCGAAAAGAGGATACAGCTGGGAAATACACCAAATCTACTGCATCCAGCTCGCATCAAGCCCTTGCACACCCAGCTTCTACCTGCACACGCTCACCAGCCGGCTAACGCCGTCACTGGTTATCATGCCGATGACCTTCTGACCCTCGTCCACCACGGGCAGTGCGGATATGTTATGCTCAGTCATCCTCTTCGCCGCCCGCTCGATGGGCTCGTTCAGACCGGCGGTGACAACCTCTCTTGTCATTATCTCCTCCAGGTGGATCAGCTTCAGGGCCACGGCTTTCGAGACATCCCAGGCGGTGACAATGCCTGTCAGACAACCATCCTCATTGATGACGGGTAGGTGAGTGACCCCTTCCTTCATCATGATCATGGCCGCCTCCTCCACGCTGGAGCCATGTTTTATGGTTACAACCTCTTTGAGCATGATGTCCCCGACGGTTGTTCGGGAGAGGAAGTTGCCGATGATGTAGTTCATCTGGCCGGATTCCAGGAGAAAAGCGTCGTGGCCGTAGTTGGACTTGATCTCGCAATACCTGACATCAATGTCGTTTGCAGTCAGCGCCTCGACGATCTCCCTTGATTGGTAAGACGGATAGAGCCAGTCCGAGCTGATGGAGAGGACCAACAGCTTTGCCTTCACCGGCCGGAAGGCCTCGGCCAGAGATATCTCACCGTTTCGTGTCAGGTCAAAGTAGTCAATGGCTTTGGTGATGTAGAGATACGAATTGGCATCAAATCGCTTTACAAAGGCTTCGCCATGGTAGCGAAGGTAGTTCTCCACCTGAAAGTCCTGTGATGCGAAGTCAAAGCCGTACTCGCTCTTGCTTTGCCGGCGCCTGCCGAACTTCTGGTGCATGGACCAGTCGCTCAGATAGGTGATGTGCCCTATCATCCTGGCCAGGGAGAGGCCCCGCGCCGGCATAATTTTGCCATAGTAGTCTCCCTCTCTCCAGTCGGGATCGGAGGTTATGGCCCTTCTTCCCACTTCATTGAAGGCTATTTGCTGAGGCGAAGAATAGGCACTGGTGGCTATAGGAACAGCTAGCCGAACCATATCCGGATAAGAGATAGTCCACTGCAGGACCTGCATGCCGCCAAACGAGCCGCCCACAACTGCAAAGAGCTTGTCTATACCCAAATGATCGAGGAGCCTTTTTTGGACGTCAACCATATCCTTGACGGTAATGAAGGGAAAATCGAGACCGTAGGGCTTTCCCTTCTCCTTATTGGCGGAGGAGGGGCCGGTCGTGCCCTTGCAGCCACCCAGGACGTTGGAGCAGATCACAAAATACTTATCCGTATCCAGGGCTTTTCCAGGTCCGATGATGATATCCCACCAGCCGGGCTTCTCCTCGCCTTTATGCAAGCCTCCGGCATGGGCGTCTCCGGAGAGTGCATGGCAGACCAGGATGGCGTTGCTCTTTTCCTGGTTTTGCCGACCATAGGTCTCGTAGGCGACCACGACGCCCTCTAGCCGATCGCCATGTTCGAGTTTGATCTCATCCGGAATTTTATAGCACTCTGTCCGGGCGAGGCCCACGGACTCCCGTTTCATGCCACCGCCCTGCCTAGGGCCTGATCCAGATCAGCGATTATGTCTTCGATGTCCTCGATGCCGATGGAGAGGCGAATATAGTCCGGAGAGACTCCCGTTGCCGCTTGCTCCGCGGGCGTCAATTGCTGGTGGGTGGTCGAGGCGGGATGAATCACCAGGCTCTTGGAGTCGCCGATGTTCGCCAGATGGGAGAAGAGCTGCACAGACTCGATGAACTTCTTGCCGGCCTCAAGACCACCTTTGATGCCAAAGCCGAGCAGACCCCCGTATCCTCCTTTCAGGTACTTCCTGGCGGTTGCATGACTGGGATGATCCGCCAGGCCGGGGTAGTTCACCCAGGCGACGCCGGGATGATTCTGCAGATGTTCTGCTGCCAAGAGAGCATTGCGGGAGTGCTTCTCCATTCTCAAGCTCAGAGTCTCCAGCCCCTGCAGGAATAGAAACGCGTTGAAGGGAGAAAGGCATGATCCCAGGTCCCGCAGCAATTGCAGCCTGATCTTGCTGATGAATGCCACGTTGCCCTGGCCGGGGGTGTTCCCGAAGGCCTCCCAGTACACCAGACCGTGATAGCTGGGATCGGGGTCTGTGAACTCGGAAAACTTTCCCCTGGACCAGTCGAAGTGCCCGGAGTCCACGATCACTCCGCCAATGGAGTTGCCGTGGCCGTCGATGAACTTGGTGGCCGATTCCGCGATAATATCAGCTCCGTGGTCCAGCGGCCTGGCCAATCCCACAGCGGCCGTATTGTCGACCACGAGCGGGATCTCATTCCGGTGGGCAATCTCTGCCAGGCGCCCGAAATCGGGTACGTCCAGCTTGGGGTTGCCTATAGTCTCGGCATAGATCGCCCTCGTTCGCCCCGTGATGGCCTTTTCGAACGCCTCTGGCCTCGTGGAGTCAACGAACAACACCTTCCGGCCAAGCTTGGGAAAGGTGTAGTGGAAGAGCTGGTATGTTCCGCCGTAGAGGTTGTTGGCGGACACGATTTCGTCTCCTAACTGAGTGATGCCCAGTAAGGCCAGCGTAATGGCCGCCATCCCCGAAGATGTGGCTAGGGCCCCGCTGCCTCCTTCTATTGCCGCCATGCGCCGCTCAAAGGCATCGTTGGTGGGGTTCATAATGCGGCTGTAGATATTGCCCGGCTCTTTCAGGGCGAACAGATTGGCAGCGTGCTCTGCACTCTTAAAGACGTACGAAGACGTCTGATAGATGGGGATGGCCCTTGATCCTGTTGCGGGATCCGGACTCTCTTGACCGGCATGGACCGCCATAGTGCCCAGGCCATATTTCTTATCGCTCATGTGATCCTCTAGTTTATATTCAACTTGTATTTGCCGGCAATTTCCAGGATCGAGTCCGCCGTGTGCTTAACTTGCGCCCAGGTGAGGCCGTAGGTGTTTAGCTTCCAGGTGCGTGTGGCCCCCGCGAACTCGCCGACGATCCCCCTCTCTTTCAGCTCATCGCTGAAGAAGAAGCCCCGTCTCTTATGTGTTTTAGCAACGGTATCAAAGCTTCCAGTGGTGTCCACCTTGGTGAGGGTATGCTTGCGAGGCGTCTCGCTCAAAATACCGGAGCCCAAGACTCTCTGAAACTGCTCAAGGAAGTAGTTGGACTTCTGGACCTCTTCATCCCAGTGCTTCGTCCTCTCCTGCACGCGCGGGAAGGAGGCGATCATGGAGAGCAGCGTTGCTCCCATGAGGGTGCAGCCCATGTTCTCCACCTCTTTTACCCCGAACTTTCGTTTGGTGAGGTCTCCGATCATCTCTGTGGTTCTGAAGATCCTGGGGGCCCACTCATTGGTGGTGGCGAGGACACCGGATGGCGCAGCCGCTGCCATGCTCTTGTGGCCCGAGCCGACGATGAAGTCTGCCCCGATCTTTTTGCCGTCCACGGGCTTAATGCCAACGGTGTAAGCCCCGTTATAAAGGAAGGGAATGTCGTACTCCCGGGCAACCTTGGCTATGCCGTAGACGTCGTGTTCATTGGCAAATTGATAGTCAAAGTGGTCGATCATGATGAGTTTTGGCAGCTTCTCCGTCTCCTTCCTGACAGCCTCGACCTTCAAGGCTACCGCCTCGGCTGTGATCAGGTTGTTATCATCGAGGGGCACCTCTTTGACAATGCCTCCGGCCACCTCGACCGCCAGGAACTCTGTATAATGGGCGAGAGACGAAACGATCACGCAGTCTCCCTTCTCCAGGAGCGATTGGGTGACAGCCTGAAAGCCCCGGCGGGCTCCAGGCACAACTCTGGCCTGATCCATGTTGAGGAATTTGGCCAGGTCCTGGTGGAACTCCTCTATGGGTGGCCGGGTGATCTTATCCAGCCGGAAGGGCTTTCGGCAGTAATCGCAGGTGGAGTAGCCGTCGCCGTAGGATATGATGGCCTTTCGTGCTTCAGGCGTAAGCCGTCCTGCTGCCTGGATGGGATGGATGTTTATGAACTCCTCTTCCCGTGTTCGGGCATCTAGCTTTCCGACCCTGGTGCAGGCAGGCTTACCCGAGCCATTTTCTAGATCTGCTAAAATGCTTTTTATCCTGGCAACAGTTCCTGAGAACTTTTCCTGCTCTTCTTCGTCAAAACCCGCAGGCAGGGACTGCCGGAAGATCTCTCTGAGATCCTCTAAAGCGAAGAGGGCCTCATATGTTTTTTGAATTTGCAAACTCTTCTTGGACGTGCTCACTTATCGCCGCCTCCAAACGATTGGCCTCTTGAGTGGATGAGGAATGCATTGATCCGCATAACCGGGACTCGCGTCCGGGCCAATTCACGATTGTGAAATAGGGACTAACACGTGTTACGTATATAAGGTTTAGGATTCAGGATGACGTAATCGCATTAGTTTACGTGATAAAATGGGCGGCAAAAAATCTTTCTATTTATCATTTATGTGGCGCTCCGCCATTTCCTGTGGCCAACCTCTGGTTACGGACGTTCACCACAGAGGAACAAAGCACACGGAGGACTCACAGAGGTTCTATTATTCTATTACCCACTCGATGCTGCGAGGAACCGTTTACATTTGCGGCGATTCTTCGACTTTCATAGTCTGTCCAAGTCCTCCTTTCCTATCAATTTCTTTTTGCCGAATCTAAGCACGGTATCCGATGCTGACTCGCCCGGTTTTGCTGTCCCTCTGCAAGATACTGCTCTTCGCTGTATCCACAACAGTGACTCTGCCCCCCGTTACAGCCTTCTTTTCAGCTATATCTTTCAGAGAGTTAGAAATTCTCGTTTTATTAATCGATGGCGCATTAGTTGCGTTGGTTGCGGCCTTCTTTTCAGCTACACTTTTCTGATATGTAAAATTTCTCGTGTCGTTAATCAAGGACGCATTGGTTGCGTTGGTTTCGGCCTTCTTTTCAGCTACATCTTTTAGAGAGGTAAAATCTCTGGTGTCGTTAATCGAGGACGCGTTGGTTGTAGCCTTCTTTTCAGCTATATCTTTCCGAGAGCTAAAAATTCTCGTTTTATTAATCGATGACGCATTGGTTGCGTTGGTTTCGGCCTTCTTTTCAGCTACATCTTTCAGAGAGTTAAAAATTCTGGTGTTATTGATCGATGACGCATTAGTTGCGTTGGTCGCGGCCTTCTTTTCAGCTATATCTTTCCGAGAGCTAAAAATTCTCGTTTTATTAATCGATGACGCATTGGTTGCGTTGGTTGTAGCCTTCTTTTCAGCTACATCTTTCAGAGAGTTAAAAATTCTGGTGTTATTGATCGATGACGCATTAGTTGCGTTGGTCGCGGCCTTCTTTTCAGCTATATCTTTCTGAGAGCTAAAAATTCTGGTGTTATTGATCGATGACGCATTAGTTGCGTTGGTTGCAGCCTTCTTATCCGGCATATCTCTCAGAGAGTTAAAATTTCTCGTGCTATTAATCGATGACGCATTAGTTGCGTTGGTTTCGGCCTTCTTTTCAGCTATATCTCTCGTCAGGTTTTCCTTCTCCCCTTCCGGGATGGTTGGCTCTTTCCACCATGCTCCTGGATCGAATTCATTTTTTTTATCATCATCGACCTTGGCATAGCCGGCGTCGACAATGATTCTGTTGACGGGCGGCCAGATCGGTCGGTATTCGGAATCCACCAGATAGACGACACAGATCAATTGGCTCCATTCGTTCCGGCCGCTGGAGGTGCTGTTATCGATGTCGAGATACACCGTCTTATTCCATAGCAATGATCGGGCATATTTTTGGGCGGCTTTCCCTTCCGGCGTTACCGTCGAGGGTGAGGCGATGTCTGCCAGCTTTATGCTGTCGACGTTGTTCGTCCTCGGGTCTGAGATCAGCATTTGGACTCCCAGCGAGTTGCCGCTGATGACGCTCACCACGCGTCCGACTGCTTCCTCAGGCACGCCAGACGCCACGGGAATGACCGCCGCTTGAATAGATAGAAATGCTGATAATAACGCCATTAATAATAATGCAATCGACCACTTCATACATCCTCGCCTCGAAATCAATTTTACGCTTATTGAAGCCATCCTCAACTGAATGACATTCTAATGCTTAATCAGGATTTGGTCTTAAAGACAATTCCGCCTGAAAACAGTATTACGCCCGAGATTGGGAAAACCGGATATGATCACTCAGGTATCCGCTAAACAATCCCTACAGCTTGCCTGAAATGAACAGGAACTGCATTTCCTCAACTGGTTGTGCCCTCTCGTTGGGCATCCTGATCTCATGGATCGCTTCATCTCTTTGATGACTCCAATCAAATCGGAGCGAAGTGATTCATCGAAAATTATTTTATGCTGCTTTCCGTCCGAATAGACGATTATGCCGTAGGGAACCGACTTGTGGTAGGTCTCCTCCACCAGAAGACAGTATGCCGCCAGCTGCAGGACGTGGTTTCGATAAGGATTGGCGGCTCGTCCGCTCTTTATCTCAACGGGAACCAGGCCGCCATATCTTCTGTCGCTAATTACATAGTCAGGCTTGCCGATGATGCCTAATTTCTTGGAAAATAGAGCTTTTGCCGGGTGGTCCAGATCAGAGTAGATCACTCTTCCGTATGGAATCCCGTACTTCTCTCGAATCGATTTTGCGGCACCTAATTCTCGATTGGAGAGAAAATGTGAGAATATTGCCAGGAGCAGGAGCGACAAAATCAGAAGCTCTGTCGTAATAACCACCCTATGAGCAAAATGGCGACCAGCACCGAAAAGTACTCCAGGACACGAAATATGCGTGAGGAATTCTCTCTTTTCTGAAGAAGGGATAGCCTCTTGCCGGCACCAATGTGCTCACGAATTCCTCTCGCGAGGTTTGGAGATCTCGGGGGCACTCCTGCTCGCTTTAGGTACCAGGAAACCGGGCAGTACACGTATTGCGATATCTCAGATGCTGCAATTACCTCGCTCCTGTTAGGGCGCCCTATCATAATGATTTTTATGCAGACTCGATTCCAGATAAAGCTATTTCCGAATTTGTGCTCTTGGGGTCCTTGAACCCCCGGATTTGACCAAATTCCAATGAGACAATTTCGGGATAGACATATTAACGATTGGCTTCCACTGGTCTCCTGAGATTGAGATGCCGGACGATTCGTTAGGTTTGAAGGTCAAAAGATTTTATGGCGAGCGATTTCGCCGGGCTCTGGTAGAGATGAAATCCTTCGACCGATCTCGCAAGATACGCTCTGACGAATCCTATGTTTATCTGCCCGTTCTGGAAATGGATGATCAATCGGCGGCAAAGCTTCGCTTTATTGCAGAGTTCGAACTCGTGCCGTTCAATTTTGAGTCGGAAGAGCACATTCAAACCGTTGAGGAGATGCTCAGCTTTCGCCCCAGTTTTGAGGTAGTAGGCAACATTGCCATGGTGGAGGATAACGATGCAGAAAAAGTGGCCTCCGCTCTCATGTCCACCAGCAAAAGCATAAAAACCGTCATTGCTCCCATCTCCGACGTGGAAGGGGAGTTTCGAACCCGCCGCTTCAGGCATGTGGCGGGAGAGGTGAGCACAATCACTACCCATAAGGAACACGGCCTGCGCTACCGGGTAGACCTGGAGGGAGCCTATTTCACACCTCGTCTGGGCACGGAGCGGCTCAGGATCGCCGGCCTCGTTCACCCTGCGGATGTCGTGCTGGACATGTTTGCAGGAGTCGGTCCGTTCGCGCTGCTTTTGGCCAAAAGAGTTGATAGAGTCGTTGCCATGGACAAAAATCCCGTCGCTGTGAAGTACCTGCGCGAGAATTCCCTCCTGAATAAGATCGAGAACATCGAGATCCTGGAGGGAGATGCGAATGTGCTGGCTCTACCCTACGAAAACATGGCGGATCATGTCATCATGAACCTTCCCCATAGCGCTTCTCTCTTCCTTATTGCCGCATTGAAAGCGGCAAAGACGGGAGGCACAGTCCATTACTACTGTATAGCGCCTGAAGTTGATCTCTATAAAGACGAGGCTCTGATAAGAGATGCGGCTCAGCAGATGGGTTATTCTGTCGATGTGCTCTATCGGAGCATTGTGAGAAGCTATGCGCCCCACAGGCACAACGTGGTCATAGACTTCATGGTCCAAAAGTCTCAATAAGATCGGGACTGCACTTTTCCGTCTATAACCGAAAGAACTAATTAGCTTCGTATTGAAATAATATAAATCCAGCGCATCAATATCGAGGCGCAAACGTGGCGAGGGAGGGGTAGATTAGTGGCATTACAAGGCAGCGAATTTCCCAGAACGAAGTCTGGGATACCGGGATACGACGAATTGGTCGACGGTGGTTTTCATAAGGGGACGGTCAATACCATAACCGGGTCATCGGGTGCGGGCAAGACCGTGTTTGCCAGCCAGTTCATTCATTCTGGCATCAAGACAGGTGAGAAGGGAATGATCATCACTCCCTCAGAGAGCGCAGAATATCTGAAGCGTGAGATGATGTCCTCCTTTGGCTGGGACTTTTCGACCCTTGAAAAAGAAGGAAAATTGAGCATCATCGATGTTACCGACCCCGTGCTCCGCCTGCAAAAGAGCATCGAGATAGATCCGGTTGATTTTCTCATAAACTTCAGAAAGCTCGTAGAGAGGAAGTTGGAGGAGACGAGGCCAGACCGACTCTTTATAGATGACCTTACTGCCTTCTTTATGGCTGTGGATGCACCCTTCAAAGTCCGGTCGCTGACGGACGACCTCTTTGGCACCATTCGCGCCAGCGGGGTTACATCCGTAATTACCATAGGCACCGCTTTCGGTATCAACCAGTTACTGGAGTATGGCGCCGACTCCGCTACCATGCTAAATCGGGAGCGCATAGGCAACACGCTCATCAGATCGATATATATTATGAAGATGCGCGGCTCGAAGATCGCTAACAGCATAAGGGTTCTGGATATCTCAGACGATGGACTGACGGTGTCTGCACTCTCGCCCTATCCCTGAGGTTCACATGATCGAAAGATGGATCGTACTGGCCGCAGAGGAAGCAGGTCCTGCTTCTAATAAAATGGGCGGCATCTGGAATGTGGTAGATGCCGAGGCCGTAACTCTGGCCAGGCTCGTGGCAAAAGGAGATATCGAAAGCGGCCTTCACATACTGGTGCTGGGGCCGAACTATCCCACCTTGGGCTCGGACTGGAATACGGGCAAGAACCGGGTCACGGATCTCTCGGGATTCGATAAGCTGGATATGGGACCGATGCTTCCGGCCACACTCGCCGCATTGAACAACCAAGGCATTGAGACCGTCACCGGCCAGCGGACCGAACAGGGCGTTTCCATCGGCTATGTGCTCTTCAATACCAACTACTATCAGTCCCGCATGGTTCACTGGAATAATCAGGAGATGACCCTGAACAATGCCATCAAGACGGAGGCTTTTGATCTGGTGGGCCTCGACTCCATGAGATTTGAAGCGGAGCACTACGGATGGGAGTACAATCACTACCTGAACCTCTCCTATGCCGTATCCGAGCTGGTTCGTAACCTTGCCCTGGCCTCTGAAGAGCAGACGCAGAAGTACACCGATAAGGCCGTCTCGGAGTTTGCCAAGTCCGTGATGCCCAAAGTCAGGGTCTCTTTGCACTGCCATGAGTTCGGAGTCTTCTACGCCGCAGCCAGGCTGGAGAAGCTTGGCATCCCGGTGAAAACGGTCTGCACCCTTCATGCCACAGTTCCTGGTCGGACCGTGGGTTACAAGTCACTGGAAAAGATTGCCCAAAACGACTCCCGCATGGAGCCCGGCACGCCTTCCGGCTTTGCCACGCTGGAGGGATTGGCCCGCTATAGCGACGCCGTCACATTCGTGGGCAATTCGGCCATGAAAGAGGCCATGCTCTTCCACCACTTGAAAGGCTTTGTCGTCAGAAATGGGATCGATGTTGAATCCGATAAGATCGATTGGGATAAGAAAGAACGCTGTCGGGCTAAAATTCAGGATTTCCTCTCCGAGAATCTCTACAAGCATTGCGACGGCAATTGTGTGAGCGGGGAAAATATAGTTCCGATTTTCACCATCTCTCGCATAGAGATAGAGAATAAGGGATATCCAGAGCTCCTTGATGCCCTGGTGCTTCAGGATCACCTGCTCAAGAACAGGTTAACAGGTCAGCGCCATGCCGGGGAGACAAAGGTGGTATGCTTCCTGATCGCTTCGCATGGGCCAAAAGATAAAGAGAAGCTTCCCGAGGGATTTCCCGTGAATCTGCCTGCAGAGGTTCTGGTGGGCGACGAGATCCGTCTGGAGAACATGATCAAGGAGCGAGGCCTGGAGACGAAGGAGCTGCTATCTGGCAAGAGAATGGTCGTGGCGGTGCTTTATCCTCAGTGGTTGGGTCCGAACGACGGGGGCCTCGGCATGGCGGCCGATGAGATCATGGCCGGATGTGTTGCCGGCATATTTCCGTCACAGTATGAGCCCTTTCTTCTCACTGCACTGGAAGCGGGACGGGAGGGCACACCCAATATCGTCAGCCGGGCTGCAGGCTACAGTGATGCCCTGAAGAAGGTCGAACGCCGCGTGCCGGGCATGGGCGGCGTCGTAATTGTGGACAACATTGAGGCACAACCTCAGGAGACAGTTCTGGATTATGCACTGGCACTGGACTACTTCACCTGGACCTACCTGGAGGACGAGGTCAAATACCGGCTGCTCTGCGAGGAGTCCTTCGCCCTGGCTAGGAAGTTCAGCTGGAAAGAACCCGTTATGGAATATTATAAAAATCTGGTAGTCTGAATCGGATTCAGGAGCAATTTGTCAATGCGAATCGCCTATTTCAGCACGGAGTATCCTCCCCTTATCTACGGAGGCCTGGGCGTCTATGTGGATAACATCTCCCGCAATCTAGCAAGCCTTGGCCAGAAGATCTCCGTCTTTTCCTGGGGGGTTGAGGCTCTGCCCAGGCATGAGAATTTCGGTGGTGTGGAGGTATTCCGGGAATCTCCCGAAGCAATGAAAGACGGTATGGAGATATTCCTTTCACCCGAGACTCTGGCCTGGGGAGAGGGTCTCAAATACTTGCTTGATCTCTTCAGCTACAACCAGCTTTCTCTCTCCGATCTCATGCGGGAGGAACCATTCAATTTAGTCGTCGCCCACGACTGGCTCGGTCTGCCTGGGGGAATGGCCGCCAGGAGCAAAGGCATTCCAATGATCTATCATGTGCATGGCTTGGAACTGGGCCGTTCGGAGAGGCCCAATCCAGAGCTGGTAGCCCTGGAGCGCAAAGGCGCCGATGTTGCGGATCTTGTCATAACCGTATCTGAAGCCATGAAAAGAGAGGTTGTCTCGCTGGGTGTCCCTGCGGAAAAAGTCAGGGTCTGCTACCATGGTGTAGATACCGAATTCTTTGATCCCAAGCGTGTCGACCCCGGGGCAATGGAAACACTACGAAAGAAGTACGGCTATGCAAAGGATGACATCATCGTTCTATTCGTAGGACGTTTGGAGCCGGTTAAAGGCGTCAGGGAGCTGTTTTCTGCGATGCCTCATGTTCTGGCAGAGCACGCGCGGGTGAAGCTGCTGGTAGTAGGTAAAGGCAGCCTGGAGACCTGGGCCCGAGGAGAATTGCCTGAACAGAGTAACATAAGACTGGTGACAAACTTTCTGGATGATGAGGAGAAAAGGCTCCACTACGCTTTCTCGGATTTGTGCGTATTTCCCAGCCTCTATGAGCCTTTTGGTATTGTGGCTCTGGAGGCTGCAGCCATGGGCAAACCCTGTGTGGTGGGCGCTGCCGGAACCAGTGGCCTGGCTGAGATTGTGCAAAATCCGGCAACAGAAAAACCTACGGGCGTTCATGTCAACGCTCGCGACCCCAAGGATTTGGCTTGGGGCATCAACCTCGCCCTGGCAGATACTGAGAGGCTGAAGACCTGGGGAGGGAATGCCAGGGATCGGGCGATAACGGAATTCAGCTGGCAGAAGGCGGCCGCGAGGACCCTGGAGATTTATGAAGAATTGGCCTGAACTGTCCGAGGAGTCGACGAAATGCCGGAGCTGAGACGCCATTATTTCCTGGAAGAGTACTGCATAATTGCCTCCGAGAGGAGTAAGAGACCGTCAGATTTTCCTGTGGCAAGAGCTGTCCCTGGAGACGAAAAAACATGTCCTTTCTGTCCAGGAAACGAGGAGATGACTCCAGCGAGCGTTGCAGTCTATACGGATAAAGGCGTCCTTTCTCTGGGTCCGGAAAGAGTTCCGGGCTGGCAACTGAGAGTCTTTCCCAATGTTTTCGCTGCCATGGTATCCAGCCCAATGCCAGCCACGCCCGAATGGATAGCTCTGCCGGGGCACGGCCACCATGAAGTGATTGTGGATTCACCTTTGCACAGGGAAAACCCGGCTGATTTCAGTTTGGGCCATCTGGAGCACCTCCTCCTGGTTTACAGGGATCGCTATGTCCACTACAGCAACCTTGACGAGGTGAAATACATATCCATCTTCAAGAATTGGGGCAAGGAAGCCGGTGCATCCTTATCACATAGTCATTCTCAGATTATCACCCTTCCCATATTGCCGCCTCTGATGAAAAGGGAGCAGGAAGCCATCTTGCAATCTTCATTCTGCCCGTTCTGCAATATCGTGGAGCGAGAGAGAACGTCATGCCGTCTCATCGCCGAGGATGAACATTGGCTCCTCATCGCACCCTTCTACTCTCTTGCACCTTATGAGACCTGGATTCTCCCCAAGCGGCATCTCTGCAACCTGGCTGAGATCAAGGAGCTTGAACGCAAGAGTCTGGCCGTTCTCATAAAAAAGGTCCTGGGCAGCTTGCGGTCCCTATTGGACGATCCGCCTTATAATTTCATGATATTCCAGCAACCCTTTGGCTACCACCTTAACATCAGAATTCAGACAGCCGTCTCGAAGATTGCGGGATTTGAGAAAAACACAGGTATATACATCAACTCCGTTCCGCCAGAGCAAGCGGCAGCGGAGCTTTCGGAACTGTGCAAGAGCACCATATCGCCGAAAGGTTAATCAATTATCCGCTCTCATAGTATCACAAATTGTTATTTCAAGCCAAACGACTTTCATAAAGCGTGGGCGAGACGGATAAAAAAAAGCGCAAAATCCTTATACAGGCTATAATTGCAGCGGCAAATGATCAACAACTACTGCTGAAGGCATAATAAGTACGGTGAATAAATGCGAATTGCAATGCTCTCCTGGGAGAGCTTATACTCAATAAAAGTAGGTGGCGTGGCTCCCCACGTCTCAGAGATCTCCGAAGCTCTGGCCCGAAGGGGTCACGAAGTTCACATTTTCACTCGCAGGGGTGACTATGAGTCCTACGACAAGATCAACGGGGTACACTACCAGAGATCTGATGTGGATAGCTCTGGGGATGTCCTAGCTCAGATGGATCGAATGTGCGATGCTCTATACGATCGTTTCAATGCAGTGCAAAAAATCTTCGGCAACTTCGATGTAGTGCATGGGCACGATTGGCATCCCGTGTTGGCTCTAACCCGGATAAAACAGGACTACCGGCTGCCTTTTCTCTTAACTATGCACAGCACGGAATGGGGGCGAAATGGAAACAACTTTGGATACGGCATATCCCAGGAGATCTCCCACCGGGAGTGGCTGGGTTGCTTTGAGGCCTCGAAAGTGATTGTGACTACAAGAAGGATGCAAGATGAGCTTCTATGGATATACAATCTGCCTCCAGACAAAACCTCAATCATACCCAACGGCATTATGCTCGGGAAGATGAAGCGGGGCGTCGATGCAGGCCGTGTCAAGGAGAGGTATGGCATTCATCCACTCGCGCCCATGGTGCTCTTCTGCGGTAGGATGAGCATTCAGAAGGGGCCTGACCTCCTGGTGGAAGCTATACCTCGTGTTTTGCTGAACAGATCCGATGTCTGTTTCATCTTCATGGGAGAGGGCGGGATGAGAGCTGATTGCGAGCGCAGAGCTCGCGAGCTTGGCGTCGAGAAATCCTGCAGATTCCTTGGGTACACCTCCAGCGCAGAAAAACAGGAGCTTGTGAATGCATGCGACCTCATGTGCGTTCCAAGCCGCAACGAACCTTTTGGAGTTGTCGTCCTGGAGGCATGGGACGCCTGCAAACCTGTTGTGGCGACGGAGGCCGTGAGCATCATCAAGAACTTCGAGGACGGGCTCCTGGCCTATGTGCAACCGGAGTCCATCGCCTGGTGCATAAACCGGCTGCTCTGCAACCCCGGAGAGATGAAAGAGCTGGCCCGGGCTGGATGCAGTAGGATTGATAGCGAGTTCAGCTGGGATATCATAGCCAAGAAGACGGAAGATGTTTATGAGCAGGCCTTGGAGCAGAGCTTATAACATCATCTTTTCCTCTTTTCGTGTCTATAACTCAAGACAAAAGTCCTATATTTCCGGTTCCAACCGAAAGGTTCTTGAAGGGTTAACACAAGGGGCTCTTGGCGCCTCGATAGCTTAGCCCGGTATAGCGCGTCCTTGGTAAGGACGAGGTCGCGGGTTCGAATCCCGTCCGAGGCTTAATTTCTAATGTTTTTCGCCGAGAATTGGTCTCTGTCGAATGCATAATAATCAAGCATTGTCGTGTGATTGCGGATAAATTCTATTAGCTATTTTTGCGCCTCTGCCCAGGCTCTCAGCACTTCCGCCACCGACCAGGCCTGGGCAATGCAGCCGCCTGGCCGTTGCGGCTGGTCGCCGTCAAAAATCTCGGGAATGGTGTTGATACCGCTGGCGTTCAAATCCAGCAGAGGCCCTAAAATCACCTCTGCCTTCAGGCGAGTCTCATCAGACCTGCCGTTCGCCGAGAGATAGGCATCGATGTATGGCCCCAGGAGCCAGGGCCAGACCGAGCCCTGGTGATAAGCACCATCCCTCTGGCGAGGATCTCCCTCATATCTACCCACATAACGCGGATCGCGTGGTGAAAGGGTTCTCAGGCCGTAGGGTGTAAGGAGATCTCTTGTTACCACCTCAAGAATGCTCTTTCTCCTGGTCAATGATAGCAGATCGGGAACTGTGGCGGCAAAGATCTGATTGGGCCTGATCGACGCATCCTCCGGGTCTATAACATCATAGAGGCATCCCGTCTCGCTGTTCCAAAACCTGTTGTAGCTTTGCAGAACCATCTCTTTACGTTCTGAAAAACCTGGACCTCCGGGGGCTTCCAGGGCTTCTGCCAGAGTCTCCATCCTGTCCAATGCAAAGTACCAGAGGGCATTTATCTCGCAACACTTCCCGGCCCGTGGTGTAACCGGCCGCCCGTCCACCCTTGCATCCATCCAGGTAAAAGCCGGGCCCGACACAATGAGTCCATCCTCGTCCCCTCCAAAGTCCTTTCCAGGCTGAGAGTAGCGGTTCACAACTTCCAGCAACCTAGGCCAGAGCTGTCCCACGAACTCCAGATCACTGGAATAATGGTAATAACTCCATACGGCCCGGATGAACCAGAGGGAAGCGTCCACGGTGTTGTAAGATCGGGCGCCAAGGTCATTGGGCAATACTCCATTGATCATTTCCGATGCAAAGGATTTCAGGACCGACTTGGCATCTTTAAAGCGGCCTGTGGTCAGAAGAAGACCCGGCAGCGCAATCATGGCATCCCGTCCCCAGTCGTCAAACCAATGATATCCGGCGATGAGGCTCGATGAATTACCTCTCTTGACCAGAAAGGCGTCCGCGGCTCTAGCCAATTCCGGAACTGGTGCCACAAGGGTCCTTAAACGCGTCTCTTCTTTCTTCTTCTCTGCCTTCCAGTCCGCCATGGAAGTCCTCCAGTTGGAGGCAACAATGGCAAAGTTTGTATCCCCGGAAAGCTCCAGGCAGAAGTAGCCTGGTGAAAAGAGGTTCTCCCGGCCGGCCAAACCACGGCGCTGCTCTTCCTCGTACTCAAAGTTATAATAAATCGTTTCCTCTGGCACATAACCGGCCCTGTCCGAGAAAAGGGTCAACCTGGTGCTCGATTGGAGAACTGTTCCATCGATTCCTGGCTCTTGACGAATCTCGGGCAGCTCGGAGGCGGCATGAAAGTTGCGGCTGTGAACGAGAGGGAAGACCCTCATCTTTCCCTGGCCGTTATGTATTTTGTAGCTGATGATGGTGGTATTCTCTCCATTAACCATGGAAATGGTCTTCTCGATGCTGGTTTTTCCGACCTGATAGCAGAATCTGGGAATCGGATCGATCCAAAACTCCTGTAGATATCGAAATCCTTGGGGATGGACCACGCCGGGATATTTGTGGTTGGCGAGCTTCTGGCCATTGACCTCCTCATCCAGAGATGAGAGCAAAAGCCTGCGGTTCCCAGGCGGGGTCAGGGCCGCCACAAGAAGGCCGTGATAGGCACGGGTGTTGCAGCCAATGGCAGTAGCTCCGGCGTAGCCTCCCAGACCGTTAGTCACCAGCCACTCGCGGCTAGTTCCCTCTTCATAGCTCTCCGGCCTGAGTATCATCTTCTCTCCGAGAGCCTGGCGTCCATGGCCTTTAGTAGACTCTTTCGCAGTCTCTCGCCCCGGAGAGATTGCAGCTTGTTCATCTTTTCCGCCAGGAATTCGTCTCCCAGGCTCGTCCTGGCCCAGGACGCATAATCACCTTCACAATTATGATATTCCAGTGAGGCCAGTGGTAGGGTGCCCAAAATCTCCTGCATCCCGGCCAGGGTCCAGGCTTCCTCCCCAGTGAACTCATCAATCCCGGTAGCAAAGCGGAAGGGCGAATCGGCCAGATGGGTTTTCTGCTTGAGCCGATAATGCAGATCACATAAAACGCTGAAGAAGGTGACCGAGGCGTCATAAGGGTTGCCGTACGGGCTGAAGTAGCTGTGCACCTCGCCCGGTCCCCCCCCATGAGTGAAAATGTAATAAAGATGATCGGAGAGGCCGAGAATCCTCCAGATCTCCAGAAGATCATTATCGTGACTCTCCTTGGCCGGAGCTTCCAGCCCCTTCTGGTATATGAAACAGGCCTGTTGCAGGGCATTGCCCAGCCAGCAGCTCGTATCCCTCTCCACGTCCGCCCAGGAGACATATCTCGGCACGGAAAGCTCTCTTTCGGGACTGACGTCCCTGGCAATCTCGCATGGTTTGGCGAATTCGAGATTATGATATTTGAGCACCTGATCCGGTAGACTGCGGAGAAACTCAAAGATGCCTGTCTCCTTCCACTGGTGCTCTCCAAAGGTCTCATAGTCACAGAAGATGTTTATGCATTTGCCTGGAGTTGACGCCAGCCAGCCAGCATATTTGTCTGCGGTGAGGGGGTACTCTTCCCAGCAGTGAGATGAGAAGCGAAAGCCGACATCGTCCGTGAGCTGATAATTTCGCAGCAGCAAGGAGAGGCTGGTTTCCGGGGGCCTGTAAACGAAGTTTGGATTCTCGATCACTCCCTCCGCGAATATGGCCCTGTATCCCATGGATTCGACCATTCGCGCAATCTCGTCGCTGTAGATCAGCTCGGTATTCTCGAAAGTGGTCGGCTTCACTCCAAAAATATCCCAGACCTGCTCCTTATGCATCTTAACCTGCTCGTAGAACTCCCTGGGATCCTCGTAGAGGCTGGCAAGCGAGTGATAGTAGGTCTGCTCCATTACCTCAACCTGGCCCGTCTCCACCAGCTCGACAAACGAGTCCAAAACCTCCGGCCGGTATTTTCGGCACTGTTCCAGGAATACGCCGGAAAAGCTGTATGCAACCTTGAAGGGCCTATCCGATTCCACATGCATCTGGATGCTCTCTCGGATCACCTTATTGGCCGGAAGATAGCATTTATCGGAAATGCGCTCGAAGATCCTTCTATTCTCGGAATCATCGAAATAGAACTTCCTCAAATCGGGAACGACCTGCCTATGCAGCGATCTATCCCAGAAGAAGTTTTTGTTCAGCCTGATGGGCTGGTGGACCTCGAAGCAGAGGGAAACAAAGGTCATGTCTTATTATCCGGCTACAAAATATTTACATCCTTCGCATTTGATCCCGTCAGATATCTGCTCGTGATTTGCCCGGCTCTGAAAAAGGGCTGCATAATTTCGGAGCGAAAGGCAGAACAATCTATAATTTTTTGACTTTTCTAGCCGGACTTAAATATATCTATCAATTTAATATTTAATTCTCTTTTCATCGTAATAGCAGAAACTATAAATAGCACTATGACCCAAATCATTGGCTTCCAGTGGGGGAATTTGCATAGTAATAGGATTGACGATGATCAAGGTAAGGTCTGACAAGGAAAGATTGGTTTATGCCGATCTAAAGAAAAGGCCGGAAGTTAGAGACGTTTATCGTCTCTTTGGTGAATATGACTTCTTCCTGGTTATGCAGGCAGATGGTGAAAAAAGGTTAGGTCAAATGCTGAGCCAGATCAAAGAAGGAGAGAACATTATCAAGACCGGCCCGGTACTTTTCACCGTAGTAGATAGTGATTTCGAGAAAATCTCCGAGGCGAATTCAGTCGCTCTCTTTGGCTGAATTCAATAGACCTTCTGCACTCTCCAGGCAAGACGGCTCGATCAAAGGCGCGAACTTCGTGCCATAGTAGATAATACCTCTATCGCCCTCTTTTCCCAGTATGCGAAAGACAGGACGAACGCGCATACCTATCTTTACCTCCTCTGAACAGGAGATGATCTGGCCTGTGATCTTGGGTCCTTCATCCAGCTGGATGATGGCGAGATTGTAAGGCGTAAGCCGCTCGAACTCTTCTGTAGCATTATAAATGGTAGTATATGTGACGATGGTTCCCGTCCCCTTGAAGGTATATTCCTCTAGATGCGCTCCGCGGCGGCAATTGGGGCAGAGATTGCGAGGAGGAAAGAAGTATTCATTGCAGCGGTTGCAGTGCGTTCCCAGGAGGTTGTACCTCTGAGGTATGCTTCTCCAGAATCTAGGCGCTTGCGTTGTCATCTTCACCTCGTAAATATGTGAACCAGGGCCGTTCCGCCCGAACCGCCCACATTGTGAGCAAGTCCTACTTCCACCTCATCGACCTGACGCTTTCCGGCTTCACCCCTCAGTTGCAGAGCGATCTCGTAGGCCTGTTTTATTCCCGTGGCCCCGACGGGATGACCGCAGGCCTTCAGGCCTCCTGAGGTGTTGATGGGCAAGGTGCCTCCCAAAGCCGTCAGCCCTTCTTCGGTGGCCTTTCCGCCCTGGCCTTTCTCGACAAATCCCAGGTCTTCAATGGCCAGGATCTCTGCGATGGTGAAGCAGTCATGCACCTCAGCCACATCCACCTGACGCGGTTCTATTCCTGCCTGGCGGAAGGCGGCTCGACCGGCATGGACGGTGGCGTCGAGTGTGGTCAGATCGCGGCGATCATGCAGAGCCAGCGTATCGCTTGCCTGACCGCTGCCCACTATTTTGATGGGAGTATCCGAAAACCGCCTGGCTATATCTGTTGGCGCAAGCACGACCGCCGCCGCGCCATCGGATATGGGCGAGCAGTCCAGTACGTGCAGTGGATCCGCAACCATCGGCGACTTATTCACGTCTTCGATAGATATCTCCATATGATACTGTGCTATCGGATTCATGCAGGCATGATGGTGATTTTTCACCGCTACCTGGGCCATCTGATCGTGCGTGGTCCCGTAGCGACGCATATGCAGCTTGGCCATCATGGCGTAAAGCGCAGGGAAAGTCGCGCCAAAGAAGCATTCCCACTCGCGGTCGGCTGCCGCCGCAAGCGCGTCCGCGGCAGTGCCGGAGGAGACATCGGTCATCTTCTCGACGCCGGCAGCGATTACGATATCGCTATAGCCGCTGGCAACAGACAGGATACCTTGACGGAGTGCAAGCCCTCCAGAGGCGCAGGCAGCCTCCACACGAGTGGAAGGCACGTGCAGGCGCGACAGGCCGGCGCAGTCTGCGATAAGCGCCCCGATATGTTCCTGCTCTATGAATCTGCCGCCGCTCATATTGCCCACATAGAGAGCGTCGATCTGCTCACCTACGATCTCGGCATCCTCAATGGCCAGGACTCCAGCTTCCGCGATCATGTCGCGCAAAGAGACATCCCATCGCTCTCCGAACTTGGTGCAACCGACACCAATAATGGATACAGACCTCATATTCTCAGCTTGCCCTTGTGTTTGGCGTACATGGCATAATCAAGATACTTCGCATTGCCGATAAAGTCGCGAACGCTTGGTGCATTGCAGCGAATGTCATCTATCCTGTCCAGCACTCTGATGCTGAAGGCATCGCTTCCGGCGCCTGAACCAAAGCTTGTCACAAAGATTCTCTCCCCGGGGCGGGCGATGTCCAGAGTGGCAGCAAGTCCGATAAGGCAGGATGCCGAGTAGGTGTTTCCAATCATGGGCACTATCAATCCCGGCTCGATCTGCTTCTTGCTGAAGCCCAGTATCTTGGCTACGCGCACAGGGAACTTGCCATTGGGCTGGTGGAAGACGGCATAATCGTAATCTTTGGGCTCAGTTCCCATTCGCTCCATCAGCCCGCGCGCGGCATTCGTCACATGCTTGAAATAGGCCGGTTCGCCTGTGAATCTTCCGCCGTGCTCCGGATAAGGCATGCCCTCACGCCTCCAGAAATCAGGTGTGTCAGTAGTAAAAGAATAAAAGCCCTCAATCTCTGCGGCAAGATCCCTGCTGCCTATTAGATACGCAGCCCCGCCTGCCGCGGCAGTGTATTCCAGCATATCTCCGGGCGCTCCCTGGCTCACATCCGATCCAATGGCCAGACCAAGGTCGATCAAATTGGAGGTCACGAGGCCCAGACATGCCTGGATGGCTGCGGTACCTGCCTTGCAGGCAAACTCGAAGTCGGCTGCGGTGTAAGAGGATGACGTGCATACTGCCTGGCCGACGATCGTGCCCGTGGGCTTCACGGCATAGGGATGGCTCTCCGAGCCAGCATAAATGGCGCCGATCCGTTTCGGATCCACTCCTCCCCGGTGGATCGCATTGCGTGCTGCCTCCACGGCAATGGTTACTGCATCCTCGTCAAGATCCGGCACGGATTTCTCGAAGACGCGAAGGCCCTCTGAGATATCGTCTCCATCTCCCCAAACCCTGGCGATCTCGTCCACACGTATCCTGAATCGCGGGATATAGACCCCATAACTGACAATACCTGAGACCAAGAGGATTCACCCTTTGCTCAACGCACTGGTTATTTCGTCAACTGAAAAATGTGTCGTTAAAAGAGGAATGTTTTCGACCTCTGCGATCCTTTTAGCTACCGGATCCACGTCGGCCGGCATAAGTCCCTGCAAGACCACAGCACCGGGCTTGAGGTTGCTGACTCTCACTGCCACCATGGGCGATTTGCCTGACCGGACGCCTGTAAATATCAGGGCTCGAGCTGTGCTTCGCCCGTAGATCTTCTGGAACTGGTCGGGAAGCATTTCCACAATGGCCTTCATGCTATCTATTACCGTATACCCCCAGATGGTGATATCCGTCCGGCCAAAGATGACTTCAGCTTCCAGTTTCCGGGCGATATCGATGAGGGGGAGTGGATCCTGATACTCGCAGACGCTGCATATAGAATCAAGACCTAAGATGTCGCTCCACATGTTCTCGTAAGCGCGTAAGACATTGCAGCCGCGACTCTCATCCACTCTAAGCAGCGCATCTATGATCTTGCTTACGATCATTATGCCTGGTGACTTCCTCCTGCCGCTCTCATAATCGGAGATCACGGAAGGAGATATGCCCAGGTGATTGGAGAGGTCGGTCTGGGTTATGCCGAAGTTGCGCCGCCACTTCCGCAAGGTGTCGCCTGGACTCTGGGACAGGGTGATCTCTCCTGCAATCTTCTCAGCCAATAGTCCTCGTGCGTTGGAGATCTCCCCACCTGATTTCATAAAACAACAACTGGTCAAACTAGGATATAAATGTAGCGAAAATAATTCGGCATTTAACGTAATGATGCTAGATAAAAATAGTGCGTCGACCGGGATTCGAACCCGGGTTGTAGGCTTGCTTCGCAGAATCGATTCATCTGCCTGGAAGGCCCAAGTCATAACCACTAGACCATCGACGCCCGGCCTCTAAGTCTCACAGGTTGAACTTAACTGTTTCGATCCAAAATCTCTGAATTATCTGATATCCGGCTGATAGACTGCTAATTTGATATTCATTAGAAAATTTGATATATGGGTGAGACCGCGAAGAGCAATCTGAGCAAGAATAATGAATTTCCTGATTGTCGCCTTCTGGCTAATGCTGCCTGCCTATATCCCCAACAACTGCGCAGCGCTCTTCGGCGGAGGCATGCCTTTGGACATGGGCCAGACCTTTCAGGATGGGCAGAGAACCCTTGGCGACGGCAAAACTTTTCGAGGAACTATCGCAGGGACCGTATGCGGTATTCTGATGGGGCTCCTGCAAAACCAGATCGCTCCGACATTTGGCCTGCCGTCCTTTGGCATTGGATGGGAGCAACTTCCTATTCTTCTGTCCCTTGCCCTGGGTGCGATGCTGGGAGATATTGTGGCTGCCTTCTTCAAGCGCCGCCTGGGTCTGAAGCGCGGCGCACCTCTTTTTGTGATTGACCAGATCGACTTCGTCATGGGCGCCTGGCTCTTCACCATTATAGTCGCACCGCACTGGTTCTGGCAGAACTTTACGCCTTCCATAATCCTGATCGTGTTGATAATGACTCCTATCCTGCACCGCGCAACCAATATCATCGGCTACAAGATGGGTGCGAAGAGAGAGCCCTGGTAAAAGCCTATAGGGCTTGCCGCCATAGAAATTTTGGACATGCCGGCATCGCGAAAGCTTTATAAGTTCAGGTAATTGATACCAAGAGCGTCATAGCCAATTTAATAGTGTAAAACTATGAAATTGGTGAAATGAAAAGGAGGAGGAATAAATGGACGCATTTGGCATGGGGCTCGTAGCTGCTATGGGTGCCCTTGCGACAGTTGCGGGTGCATCTGAGGATATCGACTCGGATATTGGTTCTCAAAGCAACCCCAATTCGCAAGTTCAACTGGCTGCCCAGGTAGGAAATCCCCACCGGATTTATAATAAGGCCATTGCAGGCGAGCCGCCATCGAACGCTTTGTGGTGCGCAACCGCATGCATCATGGCTTACGTGCTTATCGAAGGCTTTCATATGCCTTTGCTCTTTGCAACAGTCGCTGGTGCTTCATTAGCTGCTTTATTCGACGGAGTAATGGCAACCAGTGCCTACTTCGGAAGGTCCGCCAGCCAGTCCAGGTTCAATCAGTGGATCTACCTGGATATCGTAAGATACACTACGCCGTCTATTATGGCGCATGTATGGATAACATCGTTCTGTGTAACCCTGATCGCAGTTATTCAGGTTTACGTACTTACGCCTCATCATCCCTTCCCGATTCCCGTCATTGGCCTCATTTGGGGCATAACCATCGGAGCTATCGGGTCGTCTGTGGGTGATATTCACTACGGTGGTGAACGTGAGTTCCAGTGGAGGCTTTTCGGACAGGGCCTCAACACCATGCTCTCCGGACAGATTGTCAGGAAAGCAGAAGCCGGCTTGAGAAACTCTATTGATAATGCCTGGTTCTGCGCCAAGTTCGGCGGTCCATGCACTGGCCTTGGCTTCGGCCTGACTGTGTTCTGCGATAACTGGAGAACAACCGTATTCGACCCCGTTACCCAGGCACCGTATGCAATCGCGATGGGAGTCATATTTGTCATTCTTATGAACGTTTATAACCTCTATATGGAGATCTCCGCGAGGAAGAAGTACGGGCCGTATCCAGGCTATAAGGGGGACATTGCAGCATGAGCATGACCTTTGATATTAATACGCTCGTTTATATGCTGGAGATCGTAGTTGGAAGTCTCCTGGTGAGCGTGGGTGTACACTTTGTACCTGTCGGCGGCGCACCAGCAGCAATGGCGCAGGCTACAGGTATCGGTACTGGCACAGTTACCCTGGCAGCAGGCTCGGGATTGACAGGATTGCTATCTGCCGGCCTCATGATGTCCGTCACAGATAACATCTGGCCGATTCTGGCTACCGGCGCGGTAGGCTCCATGATCATGATGGACGCCACGATGCTGACTGGTGACTTCATCTACTCCTATGCCGTCGGCTGTCCTTATGCCTCGGCCAAGGTTAACTACGACCCCATCACCATGTTCCCCCAGCCACCCTATGTGGCCCCGGGTACAGTCGGTCAGGGCATCCCCACGGTCTGCTTCGTGAGCGGCACCATTGGAGCCTTGCTCGGTGGAGTCGGTGGAGCTATGATTTATTATCCGTGTATGCAGATCAGCGGCAACCCGGCACAGAGCGCTATCTTCGCGTTGGGCATATTCTTCGTGCAGTCTGTGATTCCTTCCTGGAACATCCAGGGAACTATCGAAGGATTCCACGACCCCAAGTTCAAGAAGTGGCCATTGGCCTTTAAGGCAAGCCTGATTGCAGGAATACTCTTGGCCATTATGACCGTATTGATTCAGCCATTGGGAGGCGCATAGATATGGATCAGCTTAAAGGATTCACCTTCACCCCCCAGCAACTGAGGATGTACGGCATAATTGGGTCAGTTGTAGGAATATACCTGACTGTAGGCCTAAATGTTCTGACTGGGACAAAACTGTTCTCCTTTATTGGATCAATTGCGGCCCTATTTGCAGTGCTTTGGGGCGCAAACGCCATCCGTAGAATCTGTTCCTACGGTCTCGGTACAGGAGTTCCCGCCATGGGAATGCTGTGCACGGGAATGGGATGTGTAGCTGCCGTATTCGGTCTGAACCTCGCTGGGCGATTCGGAATTGAATGGGCAGGTGTCATCATTACCCTGATTTACGCCGCTATCTTCGGATACGTCGTAGGCGTGCTCTGTAACAAGGTAATGAAGTTCAACATCCCTATCATGGAAGAAGGATTGACGGACGGTGCCGCTGCATGCACCATGGCCATATTGGCCTGGAGCGTTACCATCTCCGGATCACTATCGTATAATGCCATTATTGCTGACGTATACAACACCGGCTTCCTGGCACTCATCTTCATCCTGGGCGGCATGGCCTTATTCCATCCATTCAACGCCAATCTGGGCCCGGATGAGAAGCAGGACCGTACCCTCATAGATGGTATGATGGTAGGTGGACTGGCAATGATCGGAGTAGGCATATGCTCCTTAGTGACGTTGGGACTGGCCCCGGCAATGCTGACGATAGTAGTGGGCTTTGCAATCTGGTACTACTTCTACATCTGGTACTTCAGACTGACAACGAGAGATGCTGCCGCAGTGGTAGGAACAGGGCTTTTGCCACCAAGCGCGCTATAGGAGGTCTAGAAAATGGGAGTTGTTAGAGTATCACCCGAATTGGGTCTATTATTTGATCCGATCAAGGGAACAATCTCGACGGAAAGGGAGGATCTCATTCAGTATGCACTTGATCCCCTCTACCCCAAGATTGATAGACTGGACAGGATAGCGCAGGATATGATGAACCAACTGGTGCCCGACAATGAGCTCATGGAGTCTTACGCCAACAGGGCTAAATGTTCCTACATCGGCGGTCTCTACACCAACGTTTGGATGGGCTTAATCATCGGCCTAGTGGTGGCCTTTGTCATCCTGATCAGCTCTCTGTTCGCTACCCCAGCGGGTGTAGCGCTAGTAAGAGCTGCTGTGACGCATCCGGGAGGTATGTAAAATGGTACTGAAGAAGAAGCCTACCGATCCATGGCCGCTGATTACTGGAGAGTATCATGCAGGAAACCCGGAGAATCCGGTAGCAGTATGCACCTGCGGATCGCATCTAAAGGCGGATGAGCTGCTGGCGGTAGGAGCAAGCCTCGTCGGTCCCTGCAAGACCGAGAACATCGGCATCGAGAAGATGACCGCCAACATGGTCTCCAACCCCAACATCAGATACTTACTTCTCTGTGGAATGGAGGTCAAGGGACATATCACCGGCCAGTGCACGGAAGCGTTCCTCACAGGTGGGGTGGACAAAGAAGGAAAGATTGTAGGCTCGACAGGTGCCATCCCCTTCATCCAGAACCTGACGGAGGAGTCCATCGAGAGAGTCATGCAACAGGTCCAGCCCATCAATATGATGAACGTCGAGGACATGGGCGCCATCAAGGCCAAGATCCAGGAGCTCGTCTCCAAAGATCCGGGCGCCTTGGATGTCGAGCCCATGAGAATCGAAATCAAGGCCGCAGGAGAAGAAGAGGAGGCCCATGGGCCGAGGCCGCTGGCAGCCGAGGTTGTGGAGATCAGAGATCGGATCAGAATGCAGGATTATGCAGTGACCGTCAATGGTCTTCTCAACAAGCTCCAGGCAGGCATCTACGCAGGAAAGATGGAGGGCATAGCTCTGGGAGTTACCATCGTCCTGATATTCTTCGGCTTAATCCTGAGGGTAGCCCCTAACGGAGGGACCTAAAAATGGCAGAAGAGAAAGAAGTTGTCTACGGCCAGGGATTTCCTACGGTCGTCCTGGTCCAAGAGGGCTATTTCGATGACCTGGTAGAGGATATCAAGTATAAAGGCCAGCTCCTGGCCAGAGAGACGAAACTGAGTTCAGCCGTTATCTCTACAGTTTCGATGGGATTCTTCACCGGGTTCATCATCGCACTCTTGATGATGATCGGGCCGTTCTTCATATTCAAAGGGGGGCTGTGAGCAATGACAAATGAAGGAAAGCAGACAGTGCCCATAGCGGTCGTCGATCAGGAACAGTTCAACCTGCTGATGACCAGACTGGATAAGATCGATGAGAAGATCGAGTTCTACTCAGGTGAGAAGTTCCTCCGTGCCGGCAAGTCCGTCGGCAGGGATCTCGGCTTAGCCTACGGGCTCTGCGCTGGATTAATCATGATATTGGGGTATATATTGTTCGTATATGCCGGCCACTGGACGAGGGTGATTTGAATGTTTAAGTTTGATAGGAAGCAAGAAGTCTTCGAATTCGGCAAGTTCAAGGTTGGGGGCCAGCCTGGAGAGTACCCCACGTGCTGCATAGGCACCATGTTCTATGCCAGGCACAAGATTGTCTCCGATGCGGAGCACGGAGTCTTTGATACGGCTGCGGCCGAGAGGCTCTGGAATGCACAGGTTGAGATGAGCGACATAACCGGCAACTCCTGTATGAACCAGATCGTCGCTGAGAGCAATGAGGCCATGAAGAAGGAGATCGACTGGTTTGTAGGTCTTTCGGACTATCCGTTCCTCATCGACTCCTCTGCACCAGAGGTGCGCGCCTTTGGCGTCAAGTACGCCTCTGAGATCGGCGTGGCCAACAGGGCCGTCCATAACTCCATCAACGCCTCCATCACACCGGAAGAGCTGAAGGCAGTAAAGGAGAGCGACCTCGATGCCGCCATCGTCCTGGCATTCAACGCCATGGAGAAGGGAACCGTGGGCAAGATGAACATCCTGACCAAGGCTGCCGGCGGCGCCAAGATGGGAATGCTGGATTACGCCAAGGAATGCGGCATCACCAGGATTCTGCTGGATGTTGCGGCGATGCCCTTAGGCAACGGCTCCGGTGCCACCTACAGGGCCTGCATTGCAGTCAAGGCTCAGCTGGGCTTGCCCGTGGGCGCTGGCTTCCACAACGCAGCCTCCGCCTGGGACTGGATGAAGCAGTGGAAGAAACAGCATAAGGAAGCTTTCGCACCCGTGGATATCGGCTCCAACCTGGTAGCCGGCATCCTGGGAGCTGACTTCTACCTGTACGGTCCCATCGAGAACGCACCCATGATCTTCCCCGCTGCCGCAATGGTGGACATCATGAAGGCGGAATCTGCCGAGGAACTGGGGCTGAAGGTTCTGACCGAGGATCATCCCTTTAAGAAGACGCTCTAAGCGCGTCTCCTTTTCCTTTTTTGAGGATCTTTTGCCTCAGGTCTTAGTGCTGACTGCTTTTGATGATATCAGATTTAGTTGCCAGAGATGCGGCGCCTGCTGCCATCATAAGAGGCCGCAGGAGTTCGGGGACCTGGTCCCTCTGGATCGGCTGCCGGAGTTCTGGGAAAAGTCGAACCTCATTTATCTGACGGAAACGGATATCGAGAACATCGGCCGCAAGACTGGTCTGGAACCCCGTGAATTTGTGGATACGCTTCATGAGTATGATGGCCGATGCGTGCATGTTGATGATCAAGGATCAAAGATCATACTGGATTTTCCAGTCATGCAGAGCAAGGAGGACACAACATGCGTATTCTACAAGGATGGTTGCACCATCTACCAGGATCGACCCAGGGCCTGCAGGCTCTTTCCCTTCCGGGTGGAGGAGAAGTCAACGCCTGAAGGTGATATCATCTTGAGCATAGGCTACAATCCCCTGTGTCCGGGGATAGGCAAAGGCAATAGAGCGGCAAAAAAAGATCTGGAGAAGCTTGTAATTGACCAGTTCAGGCAGAGGAGCGAACAAATCGCGTCTGAGCTGGGAATGCTCGTGGCGACGGGCAAAATCTGCAAAGACGCGCAGATATACAGGACCAATCCCAGTCGCGGGCCGAGGAATTCCGAGCCGGACCCTGGAGACTTGACCAAATGAGTGACGCATATCAGGCCGGTAAGGTTTTTCTACTGAAGAGTATAACAGAAGACAGGCATGGACTAATCCAGCGCCTGATTACGGGAGGTAAGATTCATGACAGTTGTAAAGAGCGATGCAATGCTGCAGCACGAGAAGTGGATCGCAGAGGTTGTAGCTCATAGGCCAAAACACAGAAGAGAAGTAATGCACATAGAGATGCGGAATGTAATTGTCGTGGTGGCTATTCTTGCAGTGGTAGTTATTGCGGCAGCTTCAATGATGCATTAGTTCAGGGAGGCCGGCGACTGTCCGGCCTTCAATACAGCTTTAGATCGCAATAAAACCAGATCGGTCAACGCTCTTGAGCGATGGTTTTTTTGCAGAAAGCGGTAGCACAAAGTTTATGTGTGAAGTAGGAAAATAAGAGCCAAATCTATGTTACTCATTGCCTGAAAAGGAGGTGAAAATAGATGCCTAACCTTATGGATCAGCTAATCGCTGTGGTACTATTCGGCGTGCTTACAGTCGTACTGCCCGCAGTATTCAACAAGTGGTCCGATAGCAGAGCACAAGTCAGATAAACTTGTTCTGCCCGATCCTGGCCAATGCCAGGATCCTTATTACTATTATCCTATTTTGTATTTCATATTGTCGTAATGCCTGAAGGCCGGCAACCTGGAATGATAATTAGGCCTCCTTTGATAGGCTCGCGAATGAAGATACCTCCAACTGCCTTCGCATGGATGATTGAAATCCGAGGATAGCATTGATAAGGTCCTTAGTCCAATAGCGATTTCCTGAATGATAAAAGGAAGAATGATTCGTTGTATAGGCTGTGGGGCTGAGTTCTCCACCGAGGAAATATTGATATCCTGGCTTGAAGGCAAAATCCCTAACACTATAAGTTGTCCTGTTTGCGGCAAGCTTGAATCAAGTCTTATCGCGAGACAAATCAAGATAAGGGCGTGAGAGGTTCGAGTCATTCTATGTATTCTTGGGGTCTTGACGTGAAAGATAGGCCCATGCAAAAATACTTATACCTCCTGATCATGTAAACCTTGCCCAATGCCATGGGTTTACAGCAAAATTGTCGTGGGGTTTATCCACTATCTTGCCCGACAATAGAGAGCCAGTAAAAAAATATTGGCTCTCAATCTTCTCATTAAACCAACATTGCAGTTACAGCAAAGGCTTTATAGTATTGTCAACCTTCCTCGCGAAGAAGGAGTTTACAAACCGAGAGGAATAGTTCTATGGACCTGGCTGCCGTCGTAATAGTCGTATACTTGTTGGCGATGCTTGCCATAGGCGCTTGGGGGCTTCGCATGAAAGGACTGGAGGATTTCCACCTGGCGGGGCGGAGCATAAAGCTGGTTCTTCTTACAGGCACATTCTGTGCCACCATCATCGGCGCTTCGGCAACTCTGGGCATGGCAGGTTTGGGCTTCAGCAAGGGCCTGCCAGGTGCATGGTGGATGCTCTCCGGCACGGCGGGCCTGCTGGTGCTGGCGACCTTTTTTGCTGAGAAAGTTAGGGCTACAGGATGCTACACTCTGCCCGAACTGGTGGGCTCTTTCTATGGGGAAAGGGCAAGGTTTGTCGCTTCCACCCTCATTGTAATCTCCTGGGTGGGAGTCATTGCGGTGCAGATCGTGGCTTCAGGCAAGGTGCTGGGAGCGGTATTCGGGGGAAATGAGACCCTATTCATGATTGCCTGCACGGCAGTCTTTGTGCTCTACACAGTTCACGGAGGTCAGAGCTCTGTGATAAGGACCGACCTGGTGCAGTTAGTCATAATATTAACAGGAATGACCGTCCTTTTTTTCAAAGCCTTAGAGGCCGGCGGACCCGGCTTGCTCCAGGGCCAAAGCTTTCCTGCATCTCCTGAGATGGGGTCAAGCGATGTACTGACCATGCTATTGGTTGTCGGCTCGGCGTACCTGGTCGGTCCTGATATGTATTCCCGTCTGTTCTCTGCCCATAGCCCCAGGGAAGCAAAGGTATCGGCGGCGATCGCAGCTGTCATCCTTATCCCGACGGCCTTCCTGATTACTTCGCTTGGTATTTTCGCCCGGTCGCTCTATCCTGCGGCTTCCCCTGAGCAGGCGATCCCGCTGCTCCTGACAGGACTGCTATCCTCCGGCACAGAAGGCTTGGTGGCAGCCGCCCTACTGGCGGCGTTCATGTCATCAGCAGACACGAGCCTGATGACCGCCACATCCATTTTGACTCTGGATATTTACAGAAAAATAAGCCCGGATTCGAGTGAACGGAAACTGATGGCAGTCTCAAGGCTTTCCGTGTTAGGCATAGGGATTTCAGCCCTTGCATTGGCGGTCTCAATGCCCGGCATCATTAAGACCCTGCTTATTGCTTATACCGTCTTCACCAGTGGCCTGCTCTTGCCGGTTATTGCCGGATTCTATAGAGATAGGCTGGGCCTTACGCCTTCCGGCGCGTTGGCAGCATTGGTTGGAGGCGGACTAACAGCAATCTTCCTGGGCCAGAAGTATCCTCTGCTTGGCATAGCGGTCTCTGCAGCATTTCTATTTGGGGTAAGCTGGTTGGAGAGACTGTATACGGAGCAAGAATGCCAAAACGTAATATAATATAAAACACGAAAATTTCTACCGGGCTGCCTCTTGTCTTGGATAGATGAAAAGCTAGAGCTGGTACAAAAATTGATGGCAAGTATAAAGACTGCTGCAATACGCGGTCCCCATAACTAGAACCGAACCGGCGAAAGCGCCGGAAACCAGCGATCCGGTGTCAGTGCTCTGTCTCTTAACCCAAACAGCTATATCGTGTGCATTCAGGCTCAATTTATAGCCTCTGCGCCTCAGTACAGCTCTGACGGAGTCACGGTCTACTCCGCTTTTCTTCGCGATCCTGCCAATTTCAGATCTATCGTAGAACTGCAGCTGTCTGGCTTCGCATTTCGAAATATATTCTTCCAGGGAGGCGATCTTTTTGGCATAATTCATATGTTCGCCTTCCTTACTCTTCCAGACCATCCGGCCATGACCGTTATTAGTCAATTGATAGCCGAGACGTCTTAGCTCAGAACGAATTCGATCCGGGGATAAGCCAAAACGTTCTGCCATGGACTTGACCTCTCGATGATCATAAATGCAGGATCTAAAATTGTTGCTATTTGTTAGATAGATTTCGAGATCAAGAATAGTCCTGTCAGTATGTTGGGTCGCAGCCGGCGTAACTATATATAAACTTGGTTTCGGGATGCTCTTATTCATATTCGCCTTGGAATTAAGCTTTGGATGATTAGCGGTGATGAGAGGATCGAGGACCAGCAATCTCTAGGCTGGCCTCGATTGTACGGCGGATGATGGCTGAACCCCGCCACAACGCTCGCGTAAACTTCTAGCGTTGGGCCAAGTTTACGTACTCCTAGAAGTATAAATGCTTTATCCTGCGTTTTAAAGATCGTATTTTGGATTTATTGCCTTTGGGAGGCGGACTAACTTTTCAATATGTGGTAGATAATTGTCAGTATTTTAATCACATTGCTTTTTATTCAATAAAAAATTTATGTATTGGCGTCGTGGAGCCTTCTACTTCCGGGATGGTTCGAGGGCCCAGGGAGAAGCAAGGCACGTCCAAATTGGCAAAGATATTGAACTTTGATCTATTGGAGGTGCCAATTCGTAAGATCATAGTTGAAACTCCTATGATCCTGGGGAAGCGGGCTAGCATGTGGCAAATGAAAAATCAAATGCTTGACATCTTGGACTTTGATTTGTATGGGAAATGCACTACCCACAAACGCGAAGCAATCGGTGTCCTCTCTGGATGTATTATTTACTTCACGTAATGATCTTAAGAGCGATCATAATTTCTCATAATTTCTCATAAAAATTCTCAAAAGTTTTTATATATCAGATTTGACCGTATGCTAGTTCCCATGGAGAATGGCACTATGAGAATCAGTCCTAGCACACGAAGGCAAGTTCTGAGGTCGAGTGCAAACCCAAGCCCGAATTACAGGTGACTCCGATATGATTCCAAACTTAATCATGCCTGCCATGAAAACCAAAACTATTGTCGTGTTCAGTTTAACATATGTCCTGGCACAAGTTTTCAACACTCTTCCTATCCCGAGCACTTTTGTGTCGGGCCAGCGTACCCGATAATTTCGTAATTATTTATATCAATCAATTTATTAATTATAACTCAAATTGCTATTTATTACATACTAAAATTTGATGCACGGAGGACTAAATGCTGGTCGAATTGGCGCATGTGGCCATTATAGCCGCCTGTCTTGCAGTGGCAGTATTCTATGGCAGGTACATGGCGAGGGTCTTCAACGGAGATTCAAATCTGCTCACGCCGATTATCCGGCCCGTGGAGAAGATAATTTACCGCCTGTGTGGAATTGACGAGCAGAGAGAGATGTCCTGGAAGAACTACCTTTTGATGCTTATTTGCTTCGAAGTGCTGGGGATTGCTTTCTTCTTCATGCTCCTCATGTTGCAGGGCGTTCTTCCCCTCAATCCTCAGGGGCTCGGCTCTTTTCGCTGGGATACTGCTCTGAACACGGCATTCTCTTTCGTCACCAATACCGAATGGCAGGTCTACTCCGGTGAGCGGGACATGAGCTATCTCTCCCAGATTCTGGGAGTCATTGTTCAGGACTTTCTCAGCCCGGCCGTGGGATTGGCCTGCAGCGTCGCCTTGATCCGGGGCTTTGTCCGCAAGAACTTCGATACCATTGGCAACTTTTGGGTCGATGTGACCCGGATTGTATTCTACATCATCTTGCCCTTGGCCTTAATCTTGGCCTTTGCCATCGCCTCTCAGGGTGTTATACAGAATATGAACCCTTATGTCACAGCAAAGACGTTGGAGGGGGCAGAGCAGCTCATACCAGGCGGGCCGGCGGCAGGCCTGATCGCTATGCAGATAGTGTGCGAGGACGGAGGCGGCTTCTTCAACGTGAATGCGGTCCATCCCTTCGAAACTCCCACGCCCCTATCCTATGCATTTGAGATGTGCATCATGTTGCTCGTCCCGGCCTCGATGTGCTTTGCCTTCGGAGAGATGATCAGGAACCGCAAGATTGGATGGGCGCTTTTCGGAGCCATGCTGGCGCTTTATCTGCTATCATCGCCCTTCTACCTCTACCCGGAGTTTCAGGGAAATCCGATACTGGAAAAGCTGGGCGTCGCAGGCGGCATGAACCTGGAAGGCAAGGAGATGCGCTTCACATTATTCGAGGACATGATCTGGACATTGACCTCCATGTGTCCCGCCAACGGCTCGACCCTCGTCCAGCATGACAGCGTGCTGCCTCTCAGCTTCATGGGAATACTCTGGAACATAGTGGTGGGAGCGCCAATATTCGGGTGCTGGGGCGAGGGCATAATAACCATGCTCTATTACTTCATTCTGGCAATGTTCCTGGGAGGGCTCATGACCGGCCGTTCACCGGAGATGGCGGGCAAGAAGATCGAACCCCGGGAGATCATCCTGGCAGCGGTATCACTCCTGTCATCATCGTTGCCCACACTGGTCTTCACAGGGATCGCCATATCTTTGCCCCTTGCCCTCGCGGGCCTGAATAATTACGGACCGCATGGGCTGATGGAGATCTTTTACAACTATGCATCCATATGCGTCAACAACGGCTCGCCTGCCGCGGGCCTGACTACTAACACGCCATTCTACAATCTGACCATCGTGGTGGGAATGGCTATCGGGAGGTACTCCACTATGTTCACGGCTCTGGCCATTGCCGGGTCGCTGGCCAAGAAGAAGATCATTCCAATGACCGCAGCAACCCTGCCCGTGACCAGCCCCTTCTTCATCATCCTGGTGGTAGGCACGGTCATAATAGTGAACGCCCTGCAGTTCTTCCCGATTATGATGCTCGGCCCGATTCTGGAGCATCTGTTCATGCAATTGGGGAGAACGTTCTAGGAGGACCGCATGCACACTAAGACATACGATCTGTGGCAATCGGACCTGATAAGAGCTGCGGCAAAGGACTCCATTCTGAAGCTGAACCCTCGCGCCCTTTGGCGAAACCCAGTGATGCTTATAGTAGAAATGGTTTCAGCCTTTAGCACCGTGATAGCTGTCTACGATCTGTTCACGGGGGGAGACTTTAGACTCAATATTCAGATCAGCATCTGGCTCTGGTTCACGGTGCTGTTCTCAACATTCTCCGAAGCTCTGGCCGAAGGTCGTGGCCGTGCCCAGGCAGAGAGCCTGCGCCAGGCTCGAAGCGAGGCCATGGCCAACAGGCTGCTGGGGGATGGCAGCTTGGAGCCAGTCTATGCATTAGATCTGCGCAAGGGCGATCTCGTGCAGATAGGGGATGGCGAGACCATACCCAGTGACGGAGAGATCGTGGATGGTGTGGCTTTGGTGGACGAATCTGCCATAACCGGCGAGTCGGCGCCCGTGGTGCGTGAGCCGGGGGGCAGCATGGTCGGCGTAACCGGCGGAACGAGGGTGATCTCCGGTCTGATCAAAGCCCGCATAACCGCGAATCCGGGTGAGACCTTCCTGGACCAGATGATTGCCATGGTTGAGAGCGCCAAGCGACAGAAGACGCCCAATGAGCGAGCCTTGGAGATGCTGCTTGTGGGCATGACTCTGATGTTTGGAGTAGTAGTGATCATGCTGGTGCCTGTTGCAGGCTACATGAACGTGTCGCTATCCATACCTATTCTTATGGCCTTGCTGGTCTGCCTCATGCCTACCACCATCGGGGGCCTCTTGCCTGCCATCGGAATTGCAGGCATGGAAAGGCTGCTGCGGAGCAATGTGATCTCATTGAGCGGCAAGGCGGTGGAAGCAGCTGGAAATGTGGATGTGGTCCTGATGGACAAGACCGGCACCATCACTCTTGGGAATAGAATGGCGACTGAGTTCATCCCGGCCGAAGGAGTCCGCATCGATGATCTCGCAGAGGCAGCCATGCTCTCCTCCCTGGCAGATACTACCCCGGAAGGTCGCAGCATAGTGGAGCTCTCCAAGTCTGTCCTGGGCATTCGGGGAAGAGATATTCGGCCCGAGGAGGGTTCTGCCTTCCTGCCCTTCAGTGCCGAGACTCGCATGAGCGGAATAAACCTGGAGGGCCGAGAGATTCGAAAAGGAGCAAGCGATGCTATAGAGGAGTTAATGAAATCCTATGCCTGCAATGTCCCGGAAGATATCAGAGCCGCAGCGGAGGGTATAGCCAGAGAAGGCGGCACTCCTCTTCTCGTTGCTGAAGGGTCCAGGGTTTTGGGAGCCATTCGCCTGAAGGATGTGCTAAAAGAGGGCATAAAAGAGCGCCTATCAAACTTGCGCAAGGTTGGCATACGTTCGGTCATGATCACGGGAGATAACTCCACCACTGCCGCAGCCATTGCTGCAGAAGCGGGCATTGATGACTTCATCGGCCAGGCCCGCCCGGAGGCAAAGTTGGAGGCCATTCGCAGGTATCAAAATGAAGGTCACATGGTGGCAATGATTGGAGATGGCACAAACGATGCACCGGCTCTTGCCCAGGCGGATGTGGCCGTGGCCATGAACGCAGGAACGCAGGCAGCGAGGGAGGCCGCTAACATGGTCGATCTGGATTCCAACCCAGCCAAGCTGCTGGATATCGTGGAGATAGGCAAGCAGATCCTGATCACTCGCGGAGCTCTGACCACCTTCTCAGTGGCCAATGACGTCTCCAAGTACTTTACCATACTGCCTGCTATGTTTGCATATAGCTATCCAATGCTGAATGTGCTGAATGTCATGCAGCTTTCCACGCCTACAAGCGCGGTGCTGGCAACGGTGATATTCAATGCGCTTATCATACCACTGCTCATTCCTCTGGCATTGAGGGGCGTTCGATACACACCGAGCTCAGCAGAGGATCTGCTGCGAAGAAATATGTTGATATATGGCGTGGGGGGGCTGATTGTGCCCTTCGTCGGCATCAAACTGATGGACATACTCGTAGTGTTGTTGCACCTGGTGTGAGATGATGGACAAGAATGAGTTGGCTAGAGATTTGAGGGCATGCGTGTTGCTGTTTATAGTCGTCTGTGTCCTCAGCATCGTTTATACTCTATTCATTAACTGGAGTACCCAGACTATTATGCCCTACCAGGCCAATGGAAGCCTGCTGTACATGAATGGCACAGTCGTGGGCTCTGAGCTCATAGGACAGAACTTCACCAGCCAGGGCTATTTCCATGGCCGCCCCTCGGCCGTGAACTATGCCGGCAACAACTCGGGCGGCAGCAATTACGGGCCGACAAGTGCCGCGCTGATGGAGCAGGTGCGCCAGAGGATCGAAAAGGTGAGAATCGATAACGGTCTGCCGGCCAATGCCACAGTGCCCGCGGATCTGGTGCTGGCCTCGGGAAGCGGCCTGGACCCGCATATCAGCGTGGCAAGTGCCTTCCTGCAGGTTCCAAGAGTGGCCAAAGCGAGGGGACTGCCTGAGACCGATGTAAGGGCGCTGGTCGATCGGCATATCGAGCCCCTCCAGTTCGGCATCTTCGGACAGGAGAGGGTAAACGTTCTCAAGCTGAACATGGCCCTGGATGAATTGGCCATGAGCCGCAAGCGATGAATGGCAAGGAAAGTTCGATCCTGACACATTTCGGCAGCTTCTCCAGCATGGAGAGCAGGAGGCTGAGGATGCTGCTCGCAGTACTTCATCATCGCAAAGCGAATCTCTCGCACATTTTTCGTCGCACTGTTCTTATCGAGGGGTATTCTTAAGTATTAAGAACTTTTATGAAAGGCCTCTATGACATCGTCCTATGATATCATAGATCCCACAGTAGTAGGACGTGCAGTAAACACTGCGTCGCATTGCGGCTTATATATCAAGGTTACTGAAGCACAATTTTGAGATATTATCCTATTATCTCAGAAATTTTTAGGATAAAAATAATATTTCATGAGATATAATTCCTAGGCGATAAATGAGAATATGTCCGGCTGAATGGAGTGATTAAAATGTCAACATCGAGCAGTGAAGATGCCAAGATGATCGCCGATCTGAGAGAGATCTCAGAAAGAGAAGGCAAGGAGATAATCAAAGGCATTGCGATAGTTGTAGCATTAATCCTTTTGTGGTGGATTGTGGTGATGTTTTTCTTTGGCGGGGGCTGGGCATCTTGAAGCCAAAAAAAATGGATTCAGACCTAAACGGCTGCAGCTCGGAAATCAATGAACAAAGATGTTTCGCCTATATTTCATTCGGAACGAGATAATGAAATTTTCATCATCTATGAGGACGATATAAAATGCTGCAGGAATTGGCATATTTTGCCGTTATAGTCGTGACTCTGATACTGGCATTTCCCTATGGGTGGCACCTCGCAAAGGTCTTCAAAGGAGAGCCAAATCTGCTTACTCCTCTATTACGACCAATAGAGCGAGGAATCTACAGGGTATGCGGCATCAATGAGTTCAGCGAGATGACCTGGAAGAAATATGTTGCAACCCTTGTGGGCTTCGAGACCCTCGGGGTTGTATTTGCGTTCATGATCCTGTCGCTGCAGGGTGTGCTTCCCTTAAATCCTCATGGGGTTAGCTCCTTCAGGTGGGATTGGGCCGTGAACTCTGCCATCTCTTGGGTAACAAATACCAATTGGATAGCTTACAGTGGCGAGCGCGATCTAAGCTATATGTCACAGATGCTTGGGGTTCTTGTCGAGGACTATATCAGCCCCTCAGTCGGATTCGTGGCCATAGTTGTTCTGGCGCGATCCTTCAGCCGTAAGCATTGTCCCACGGTAGGCAACTTCTGGGTCGATTTCACAAGGGCCATACTCTATGTGTGGATACCCCTTGGCTTGATCCTGGTATTTCCTCTCATCTCTCAGGGCGTGGTGCAGAACTTCGATCCTTATGCCGTTGCTCACACACTGGAAGGTGGAGTGCAGCTTATACCGGGAGGCCCTGCGGCAACAATCATAATATACCAGTTGATATGCGAGGACGGAGCCAACTACTTTGCCAACAGCATGGCTCATCCCTTCGAAAATCCGACGCCGTTTACCAATTGGTTTACAATGGCATACATACTGTTCGTTCCGGCCTCAATTGTTGTAATGATAGGAAAGCTGGCCATCAGCCGTGACACGACCAAAGCGCTGTTCTCTGTCATGCTGGTGCTGTTCATACTGGTCATGCCCCTTCCCTTCTACGCGGAGAATCAGGGAAATCCGCTGCTTGAAAAATTAGGCGTCCAGGGTGGCGTGAACATGGAGGGCAAAGAGATGCGGTTTTCCATGTTCGAACATATCATGTACATAATAGTCGGAATGGCTCCTGCGAACGGCTCTACCGTATCTCAGCACGATAGCGTGATGCCCCTCACTATATTGACGATCATCTTCATGGTAGTCATCGGAGCGCCCATCTTTGGGTGTATCGGTGAGGGCCCTATGGCATTGATTCACTACTTCATAGTGACCATGTTCATAGCTGGGCTCATGACCGGCAGAACACCCGAGCTCATCGGCAAGAAGGTTGAACTCCGTGAGATCATACTTGCCGGGGCCTCCTTCCTGTTCTCATCATTCTCATCGCTGATGACGACTGCTATTGTCATCGTTTCAGCGGCAGGTATGGCGGTACTCGGCAATGCCGGTCCTCATGGATTGACGGAAATGCTATTCGCCTTTACTTCGGCGTCCATCAACAACGGCTCATTTATGGGTGGGTTGAACGTGAACAGCTATATCATCAATTTGATGACCCCGCCCTGCATGATCCTGGGAAGGTACTCCACCTTGCTGGTGGGCATTGCCATTGCCGGTTCTATGGCCAGGAAGGGACAGATACCCATAAGCGCTGCGACTCTGCCTGTTGCAAGCCCGCTCTTTATCATAGCGGTGGTCTTCGTGGTCTTCGTAATTAGCGCCCTGTGTTTCTTCCCTGTGGCGACGATTGGTCCGATTCTGGAGCATCTGCTCATGACGTCGGGGAGGACCTTCTAGGAGGGACAATAGCATGCGCGGTAAGACTACAAAACTCCTGGAATCTGATATAGTTGGCCAGGCAGTCAAGGATGCATTCCTCAAGCTCGATCCACGCGTCCAGTGGCGCAATTTGGTGATGTTTGTAGTGGAGATCGGAGCGTTCTTGACTACATTGAATGCCTTGGGCGACGTACTCACTGGCGGAAACTTCAAGTTCGATATACAGATCGGCATCTGGCTCTGGTTCACAGTTCTATTCGCAAACTTCTCCGAGGCTCTGGCAGAAGGTAGGGGCAAGGCCCAGGCTGAGAGCTTGCGATTGGCCCGAAGCGAGGCTATGGCCAATAGACAGCTGCATGACGGAAGCATTGAGCAGATCCCTGCATTGGATCTTCGCAAGGGCGATCTGTATGTGGTGAACAATGGCGAGATCATACCAGGCGATGGTGAGGTAATAGAAGGTACTGCCCTCGTGGATGAATCAGCAGTAACGGGAGAGTCGGCTCCAGTCGTCCGTGAGCCAGGCAGCACTCTTCGCGGCGTTACTGGCGGGACAAAGGTCATATCCGGAAAGATCACCGTCAAGGTAACAGTGGATCCAGGTGAGACCTTCCTGGACCAGATGATCTCAATGGTCGAAAACGCCAAGCGTCAGAAGACCCCTAATGAGCGTGCTCTGGAGATTCTGCTCATAGGGATGACTGCCATATTCATCATCGTTGTAGTCACCCTTGTGCCGTTTGCAAACTATGTGGGAGTAAGCATAAGTCTTGTCGTGCTGGTGTCGCTGCTAGTCTGCCTAATACCAACAACAATCGGCGGCCTCCTGCCAGCCATCGGCATAGCAGGCATGGAGCGATTGCTGCAGAACAATGTCATAGCTCTCTCCGGCAGGGGCGTGGAAGCCTCAGGAAACGTTGATCTGGTGCTGATGGATAAGACCGGCACAATTACTCTAGGCAACAGAATGGCCACCGAGTTCATCCCTGCGCCAGGAGTGTCCATCGAAGAGATCGCCAGGGCGGCAATGCTCTCCTCTCTGGCGGACGATACCCCCGAAGGCCGCAGCATTGTGGAGCTGTGCAAACAGGTCCTAGGAATCAGAGGACGGGATATCAGACCGAAAGAAGGTTCGACTTTCGTGCCATTCAGTCCGATATCCAGCATGAGCGGAATAAACATTGATGGCGTTCAGATCAGAAAAGGGTCTGCGGAATCCATGGACAATCTTATAAAAAGCGTAGGCCTATCCACCCCTGATGAGGTAAATGCTGCCGTTGATAGGATCGCGAGAGAAGGTGGGACTCCTCTTGTTGTGGTCGAAGGCATCAAAGTTCTGGGAGCTATCAGGCTGAAGGATGTTATAAAGGAGGGAATCAGAGAGAGGCTAAATAACATGCGCAAGTTAGGCATAAGGTTCGTCATGATAACCGGAGACAATCCGGTAACTGCCGCAGCCATTGCTGCAGAGGCGGGCATTGACGACTTCATGGCCCAGGCACGCCCGGCATTCAAGCTTGATGCCATCAGAAGATACCAGAAGGATGGCCACATGGTGGCAATGATTGGAGACGGAACAAACGATGCTCCGGCCCTGGCTCAGGCTGATCTGGCTGTGGCCATGAACGCCGGAACTCAGGCCGCCAGGGAGGCGGCCAACATGATTGACCTTGACTCCAATCCGGCAAAACTGCTGGACATAGTCGAGATTGGAAAGCAGCTCCTGATGACCAGAGGAGCCTTGACCACCTTTTCTGTGGCCAACGACGTTTCCAAGTACTTCGCCATCCTGCCTGCCATATTTGCCACCTCCTATCCGCAGTTGGAGGTTTTGAACATAATGGGACTGGCCACACCCGCCAGTGCTGTGTTGTCGGCAGTCATCTTCAATGCACTGATAATTCCAGCGCTGATACCTCTAGCAATAAAAGGAGTCAGCTACCGTGCGGCCACAACCGAATCGCTGCTTCGGTACAACCTGGTAGTCTATGGCCTGGGCGGATTGATTATACCATTCATCGGGATCAAGCTGGTGGACATATTAGTAGTGCTTTTGCACTTGGAGTGAGTTGATGGACAAGAATGAGATCCTCAGAGAGGCGAAGACCTGCGTCCTTCTCTTCGGGCTGGTGTGTTTGCTCAGTCTGGCTTACCCGTTCTTCGTTACCTTTGTGGCCGAGACGACCATGCCCAATCAGGCCCATGGAAGCCTTCTATACGTGAACGGTACTCTGGTAGGCTCAGAGCTGATCGGACAGAAATTCACCAGCCCTGCCTACTTCCATGGTCGCCCGTCTGCCGTAGACTATAACGCCAGCAACTCTGGGGGCAGCAACCTGGGGCCGACAAGCGCCAAACTTATGGATCAAGTGCGCGAGAGAGTCAAGCAGGTGAGAAGCGAGAACGGTCTGCCGGCCAATGCCACGGTGCCCGCGGATCTGGTGCTGGCCTCGGGGAGCGGCCTTGATCCCCATATCAGCGCGGCAAGTGCCTTCCTGCAGGTTCCACGAGTGGCCAAAGCGAGGGGACTACCGGAGTTTGATGTCAGAGTGCTGGTTGATCGGCATATCGAGCCCCTCCAGTTCGGCATCTTCGGACAGGAGAGGGTGAACGTTCTCAAGCTGAACATTGCCCTGGATGAACTGGCCGGGAGCCGCATGCGATGAGCGGAGAGGACTGTCCCGATCCGGACGAAATTCTGCAGCGTCTCCAGCATGAAGAGCAGGAGGCAGAGGATGCCGCTCGCAACAGGGGACGGCTTAAGATCTTTCTCGGTGCTGCCGCAGGCGTGGGCAAGACCTACCAAATGCTGGAAGAGGCTCGAGCCCTAAAAAATAATGGCGTCAATGTCGTTATTGCTGTGGTAGAGACACATGGACGGCAGGATACCGAGGCTCTTCTGGATGGACTGGAGGTCCTTCCTCGTCGCCATCTGGTACATGGGGGGGTCACCTTGGAAGAGATGGATCTGGACGGCGTCCTGGCACGTCATCCAGCCGTCGCCCTGGTGGACGAGCTGGCCCACAATAATGCCTCGGATTCACGCTATTCCAAACGATATCAGGACGTAGAAGAGCTGCTGGATGCGGGTATCAGTGTATACACCACCCTGAATATTCAGCATATCGAAAGCCTCAAAGATATCGTATATGAGATCACGGGAGTGCGAATCACCGAAACCCTTCCGGACAAGATAATGGAGCTGGCAGATGATATCGAAGTAGTTGATCTTCCACCTGAGGCGCTGCTGCAACGGTTCAAAGATGGCAAGGTATACGTAGCGCCCCAGGCAAAGCTGGCCCTGAGCCGCTTTTTTCGAAAAGGGAACCTGCTTGGACTCCGCGAGCTGGCGCTCAGGTATGCTGCTCGAAAGGTGGACGAGGATATGCGCACCTACATGGTGGAGCATGGCATCATGGGGCCGTGGCAGGCCGGCTCAAGGCTGCTGGTCTGCGTTAGCACCAGCCCGCTCTCGGAACGGCTGGTGCGCATAGGTCAGCGCATGGCCGCCGATCAAGATGCCGAATGGTTTGCCGTCCATGTGGAATCTCCTCAAGAAAGGTCGCCCACTGAGGCGGAAAAGGACCAGCTGGAACATAATATAATGCTGGCAGAAAACCTGGGGGCACGGATCCAACTCCTCAACGGATATAAGATCTCCGAGATCATCCTTTCCTTTGCCAGACAGAACAACGTAACAGCAATAATTGTAGGTCTCCCGCGTCGGAGTCTCTGGAATAGATTGCTCAGGGGCTCAGTTGTCAATGAGATCGTCAATAACAGCGGATCAATTCATGTTCTGGTCATAGGTAGCGTTGAGACTGAACAGAAGGTTTCTGAGATGCCAGCATCCTCAAGTCCTATAGACTTGATGCAGTTCTACGGCAGCTTTGCCAGCGTGGCTGTGATGACACTTTTTTGCTGGATAATCTACGCATGGCTGGGGCTTGTCAACACCGAAGTAATGCTTCTATTGCCAGTCGTCTACAGCGGGATGACCTGGGGCAAAAGTGCGGGTTTGATGGCGTCTCTTATGGCAGTGTTAGCTTTTGACTTTTTCTTTGTTCCCCCTCAGCTATCTATCTCCCCTACGGACCTTCATTACATGCCATTGTTCTTGGTCTTCATAATAGTCGGAAATTTAACCAGCATCCTCACTGACCAGATCAGATGGCAGAGGGAGAATATCCGTCAGAGAGAGCGTTTTGTCTCCGCTCTATACTCATTCAGTCGCGACCTTATGGCGGCTAAGAATCTAGAAGAGTTGCTGAACTATGCAACTAAAGAAATTTCGGAGGCCTTTCTATGCGATGTCATGATTTTGCTGCCGGATGAGATGGGAAGGCTGCAGGTACTGGCTCATTTGGGCGAGAATATGGAGCTGGATGAACGCAAGCTGGGCGTAGCTAGCTGGGTTTTTCGAAGAGGGCAGCCCGCTGGACGCGGAACGGAAACGCTTTCCTCTGCTACCTTGTTCTATCTTCCACTCAAAGCTAAGGATGATATTGTCGGAGTACTAGGGGTGAGGCAGGGAGGCCATGATCGCCTACTTGTCCCAGAACAGCGCAGACTTCTGGAGTCTTTTGCCAATATCATCGCCATGGCGCTGACCAGAAGCTTGCCTCCCTTGAAAATAGACGGAAAGTACACCTTTAGGTACGATGAGATCTGACAGAACTTGAGAGTGACGATATGAGGGTCGAGAGATTGATGATCTCTTTCTGGCCCTCAATTGCACGGCGGATGATGGCTGAACCCCGCCACAACGCTCGCGTAAACTTTCAAGTTAGGCCAAGTTTACGTACTCTTAGAAGTATAAAATGCCAAGCTCTTAGGACTCTACAAACGTTGCAGTCGACGATAAAGCATTTATACTCCGCATGCAATTGTGAACCAAATCCAATGTCATAAGGTTACAATTTTGCAAAATAGGAGGTGAGGAAAGAAATGCAAACGAGTGCAATGGTTGGTGGAGCATTGTTCCTTATAGGAATAGCTGCGATATTCTCTTCAGGCGGCGCTATAATGAATATGGTTGTGGGAGATATATTAGTTGCTGGCGCTGGTATAGCCATGGTTGCTTTGGGAAGCAAAAAGCCTGCATAGGCCGCAGCATAAGTACGGATGCTTGATCCGTAATCATCGGCGGATAGGGAACTCTGGGAGAGGGCTTTGGGTTTCAGAAAACCCCGAAATTGTCTGGATCCCTCTCCTCTCTATCCACCACTCATATTAAGAGATAATCAAATACATAACCAGGATTCATCATCGAGATTAAAGTCGCAACCGTATTGGGAAAGCGATTTATCCAGGAAACCTGCTATGCCCCCTGGATAATAGACCTCCATGGCATCAAGTTCCGCCATCTTTCTGTAATCAAGGGAGCGAGGTTTGAGATACATCTTGAACTTTTCCAGGTTCTCTTTGGAATCCGCTCTTCCCTGGACCATGGGAATCTTCAGCTCCAGTACCTGATCAGGCTTGAGACCAATGTGTTTCAATTTTATCTTCGTATCGCTTCCTGATATCTTCGATTCTGCTATCCTGGTCGCCAGATCCCGGCAAAAGAATGCGCTGTCAGAGCTTAAGTCGGAGAGGCAGAGGATGACGGTCGGACCATTGCAGCGCTGGTAAAAAGCCTTGATGGCATCAACCGAAGCCTTGCCATTGACTGAAACGAGAGTCACGCCGTGTTTCTCACAAATAGGAAATAATAGTGGATTGAGAGCGGACTTATTCAGCCAAACTTCGATGGAATAGGGTCTCTTCTGACAAAGCTCTGGCAAGAAGACATGCTCTCCAGGAATCTCGTCCAGTATGGCATCCGCGGGAACGAATCCCAGCTTCCTTGCTTTGCCCATCCATTTAGGCAGCTTCTCCCCGTCGCTCTCGTGATATGGCCTTGTAATCCTGATCTCGCCGACGAACCATCCACAGATGGGATAATCTGATACTTTCCGCTGCAGTGCATAGTAGAATAATCCTCTGAGCGTGGTCCTCGATCTGCCGATCTCCGCCACAAAGTCATGATATGCATTTGCCAACCACCTGGACTTGGTTCTATCCGTTTCAGTATCTACAAATGGCTCTGTCATGTCTATATTCCTGGGATATCAGATCAAATTTTCATCATTTAAACGTATATTTAGGATACCTACATATATAGAGTAGAGCGTTTCCGTAAGGATACCGTACAAGAAGGATCTGTTGCCTGGGGCTTGGAGCGGATACTTAATGAAGAACCAATCAGAAATAATGCATGGACTATGGAGGCCATTATTTGACCAAGAAATTTACCGATTTAACACCTAGCGATCTAACCCGTCTGCCCAACTTATCGCAATTCCACTTTTGCACTGGGGCCGAATGGATTTACCTGCATCTCTTTAACGGAAAGAATATGCACTGGTATCTCGCGGAGTACGGGCCGATCGGCAAGAGATTCTTTGGGTTTTTCGAGGATAGATCCAACGGAATGTCTTCTGGATTTTATAGCGTGGAAGATCTCATGAAGTGGTGCAAGAAAGGCGGACCGTGGGAGCCTATGGTTGATGAGAACTGGACGCCGACAGAGGCGAAAAAGGTCGAGACTTTGCAGGGATATATAAATATGATTGTATGCCCGCCGGACACTCTTTGAGAGAGTGCATCCGTATTTGCCGAAAAAAGTTCGGTGTTAGAAGATTCTCCTAAATCCGGAACTGGAACGACTGGACCTCATTCCGCCCGAACTGAACGCAAACCGTCCCGATTCCAATAACGTCTTTATAATTTGAACGTCAATCCTATTCTGGAGAAGAAGATGCTCATAAGAATTGACACGAAGCAAATGGAGACCATAATGGTCGGAGACGGATTCAGGGATTTCTCTTTGAAAGATCAGAATGGAAAGGATTTCAAGCTATCCGAGCAATCGAGGAAAAGAGTGCTGCTATCTTTTCACCCCCTTGCGTGGACATCGGTCTGTGCAGAACAGATGAAGTCCCTGGAAGCGAATAAAAAGAGCTTTGACTCTCTGAATACCATTGCAGTGGGCTTGAGCGTTGATTCAGTTCCCACTAAAAAAGCCTGGGCAAAGAGCCTGGGGATAGTTGATACCGGAATACTGGCGGACTTCTGGCCACACGGAGGAGTTGCATCTCTCTACGGGCTATTCCGGGAAGCAGAGGGGTTTTCCCAGAGGGCCAATGTGCTTGTGAATGAAGACGGAAGAGTAGCCTGGGTTAAGGTTTACGATCTGCCGCAACTGCCTCCAATAGATGAAGTAGTCGAAGCGATAAGAAATCTGGGCTAAATCCAAATAGCTTCAGGCAGATGGTGAAGGTTGGAAATTACATCACTGCTAGGTGCCGCAATATTTAATTTCACATGCCCCACCTGACCTTTAGGTGGGGAGATGAAGTGAACTCTCGCGCAGTTTTCAGTCTCATTGCTTCCGCTAGAACTGAGGTTCTTTCGCACCTTATCCTCATATGGTGCCACCGCCTATGGCTATGATGTGATAACTCAAAGAAATCCGAATGCAAAGTCTTAATCGCGGAGATAAAGGAATCTAAGCAAAGAGGACTCGACGATTTCTGGATTCCGGAAAACGGCGGCGTGCGGCCCGGAGCATACCCCGTCCTTTAAGGCGGCGTGGCCGCACGCAGTTTGATTAAACTAGTTATTTTGAATTTCCATCGATAAATCCTTACTCTACAAAAAGCAATAACTTAAAGTATTAGAGACACTAATATTAAGTTCAATCTTAAAAACATGTTCCATCTTAAGCAGAAATTGGCTGAGAACCAAGCAATGGAGATGGTGAATGATGTGGGATATATTTAAGGAAGATCTTAAAAATACTCGTTTCATATTGACTGTACTAGCGTTAGGTCTTCTAGCGTTTTTTGGACTTGCTATTATACTTTTGATCGTAGCATATCCAGATAGACCCGCAGTCCCAGAAGGACTAATGGGCTTGTTGACCACGCTCGTGGGAGCTATTATCGCGATCGTTTCGGTGGCCTACAATTCACATTTCAAGGCCCGTGAGGATGACGCCGCTGTTAGGGTTGCTGTTGCAAGTGCTGCTGTTGAAGCCGCTACTGCTGAAAACACTGCTGTTGGAGCCACTACTGCTGGAAACACCGCTGTTGGAGCCACTACTGCTGGAGCTACTACTGCTGGAAACACTGCTGTTGGAGCTACTACTGCTGGAAACACTGCTGTTGGAGCTACTACTGCTGGAAACACTGCTGTTGGAGCTACTACTGCTGGACGCTAGATCCCAACCTAGCTCCAACAAATGCAATGCTCGTGAAGCATTTTGGCAAGACAGCAGAAGCCAATGCTGCCTTTGCCAAGGCTATTATAAGGAGCTAGGGTATGAAGGCTAATTCCAACCTCTTTTTGAGGGGCTTAGATCATGGCGATCAGATGGCAGCAGATGCCTCTCGGGCCGAGAGGTGCTCGGAGGCTTTGGGCCATATTCCTGCTCCTCCAGCCCTTTGATTTGCCAGATATCGGAAAGGAGATATCCCCTGAAATCTCTCAATCTCCAAGTGACGCGATCTTTCTCTGAAAACCAAAAACCCTATACATTTCAGATGTTACGTAAATGTCAATTCTTGTCACTGTATCCACTCAACGGGCACACAGCCATTATGCACTGCCGTGGCCACCATCGCTCCTGAAAAACCGATTTCATCCAGAGCCCGCAGGTCATCCTCATCCTTCACGCCACCGCCGAGGATCAGGGGGTGCTTGGAGATGTCCATGGCCTTTTCCAGGAATGCCATATCCGGACCTGAAGAAGTGCCTACCCGGTTAAGCTCCAGGAGGATGACGCCTTCCAGCGGCAGGCGGTTCAACTTATTAAGAACCTGCAATGGCGTTTCGGCTGCCAGCAATGCATCGCGGGCCAGTATCTTCCGGTTCTTCATATCAAGGCTTACTAAGATTTTTCGCAGTGGGGCCAACTCTTCCATCAGCTTAAACGGGGCGGTCTCCGTTCCCAGGATTGGGCAGACGGATGCCGGCAGGCGATCCAGATCGGTTGCCTTCGAGATGCCGGTATCCGCCATGGTCTTTGCCATACCTGATATTTCTTTAATTATCGCCAGATTTTCGCCGTTGCCCGTCAGCAGATTCAGGTCTGCGATGTAGACCTCCTGAGGACGGAGCTCATGAAGAATATCCAGCGGCCCGGAAGATGAGACGATCTTGCTGTAACCGGCTATGGGCTCATACAGGTTCCGCTCTCCTCGCACGGCATGGACAACAGCACCATTAAGTATATCGAGGACGAAGATGCATCGCACAATTTGCTCCTGTCGGGATTGGGTGAATATGAGATTGTTGGTTAGCCCCATGAATATCGAAGAGGCGCGCGCAGCACTGGCTGGCGGCGCAGACATCCTGGACGTGAAGAATCCCCGTGAAGGTTCTTTAGGCGCGAACTTTCCCTGGGCCATCAGGGCCGTGGCGGATCTGGCCAGAGGTCGAGTGCCTGTGAGTGCTACTATCGGCGATCTGGAGTTTAAACCAGGCACAGCAAGCCTGGCGGCCTTGGGCGCGGCGGCTTCTGGCGCAGAATATATCAAGGCGGGTCTTCTGGGCGTGAAGACTCCTCTCCAAGCGGAAGAGATGCTGGAGGGTATTGTGCGTGCGGTCAAGGACTTGGATCCACAGAAAAAGGTGGTGGCATCAGGCTACTCCGACTATGCCCGAGTCGGCTCCATCTCGCCCCTGCTCTTGCCGGCCGCTGCAGCAAAAGCCGGCGCTGACCTGGTCATGGTGGACACGGCAATCAAAGACGGAAAGCCGACCTTCGACTTCATGGGCGAGCAGGATTTGCTGAATTTTATTAATCTCGGCCACGACTACGGTCTGGAAGTGGCTCTGGCCGGCAGCATCGACTTCCGGCATCTGGAGCTTCTCCGTCGCTTGCAGCCGGACATCATCGGCGTGCGGGGCATCGTTTGCGGGGGAGACCGCAAGAGCGCCATCCGGGCGGAGCTGGTGGAGAAGGTAAGAAGCCTGGCTCTGGGTTGAAAAATGGGTGTTATGAGACTGCTCTAACGAACCCATGCTATCTGAGAATATTAGCTGCTGCTGAGGCAAGGGATTGGAGGTGCTTCTGGCTCTGGTGTCCACAAAGGCCAGGATCGGCATCTCCAGAGCAACATCATCGCTGTGAGACGTTGAAAAGGGCCCCAATGTGCAATCTCCCCGCGGAAAGATCTCCCAGGCCATTCTGACATTGGGCGTCGTTTTAAACAGAAGGGTCACCAGAGACGCGAACTCGTCGCAGGCCGAGATTACGGTAAGCCCGTAGTATTTTGGATCAGGCCGGAAGGTCTCAACGTCCACATCCGTATGGTTGCCTTAGGGGTGATAGTGGTAGAACCTGGTAGCATTCACATGTTGTCCCACAACGAAAGTAGTATGTCCCTGCTTTTATTCAAGAAAACCGGGTTCTCAGTTGCTTGGTAAGCGCGCAGCAGACCCATGATAGTTATGGATACCGTGCCATCCTCGCCGCCGTTGGAGGGCAAGCCGGTTTTCGTATCTGCCACACTACCATCGAGATATATTGCACCATAAGGAATGTCTTTTTCACTCAATCCGTAGCGCACTATTCCATAGGCAACCTTTTCGACCAGGGGCTTGTATGAGGGATCGTATATCGCCAGATCGATATGGCCGGGAGCAGATAAAAGTTTGAGTCCGGGGATCGGAATCGCTAGCGCCTGCTTTGCGGCCGCAATTCCTGATTAATCCCTTATCGTTCAACATATATTCTTTCAAAGAGTCTGCTGCCGATCGGGCATAGGCAAGATTGGTCTGGTTATGGGTGATCTTGTACCTGGAAAGGGAGTCCTGGAGTAGAGCAGGCTCTAGACTATCCGAGGGTCCCATTTTAGCGTCGAAAGAAGGGGTGAGGTTTTATCTACCATACTTTTCCGTGAGAAAGAGAGTGCCATTAAAACCGTGCTCCGCACTTCCCACCGCGTAATCCCAGGTTATCTCCTTGCGTCCTGAGCTGTCGATTGGGTCAGCCATGCGACTGGTGGCACCAACTGGAAATTGAGCAGCAATAGTGCCTATGCTTAATATAATCGCAATCGTTAAAAGCACCAGACCTATTTCCGACATCTTATAGGATAACAATCGCGTAATCAATGGACCCGCCTCGACTCTAGTACATGAACTGAAAAACTGATGCGTTATACAGAGAAAGACTCTTCTTTCACCCTCTCAACGATAACAATCTCCAGAAGATCCTTAATGCCCTCTATCGATCTTATTTTATCGTTTATGAATTCGTTGAGCTCTTCAAGGCTTCTGGCCCAGACTTTGATAAATAGATCATACTCCCCCAGCACACTATAGATCTCCGAGATCTCGGGGATCTTTGAAAGCTCATTTTTGGCTGCATCATGCCTATCGGCATCGATTTGCACGAGCATGATAGCAGCCACCGCATAACCGATGGACGCAGGATCTACTATTACTGTAAACTTCTTTATGATTCCGCGCTCCTTCAAGCGCCTAATCCTGAGCTGTATCGTTGCATCTGAGATGCCCATCTGACGAGATATTTCTAAATAGCTCATTCTCGAATTTTGCTGGAGAAATCTAAGAATATTGGAATCTATTTCATCCAACTCCGATCTATTGCCCATGTTTATCTGATTTTCTCCTTAAATGCATTGAATTTATTAATGTAGGACCAAGATACTATATAAAAGCTTACCCAATTGAGTTTGCATCAGGTATTTGCTTGGCATTGATGCGTCTTATTGGTAATTTGCCAATGGAATGCATATGATGGCAAATATGTGCCATAAACTTAATAAATAATGAACGGGACGCTTATCATTAAGATAACTGAGCATCCCTACAATACGATCATCTGTAGGTCGTCAACAATTTGGGAGCTGCGCATATGCAGGCATTCAGAAATCAACTAAGAGACCGAGCAGGTCAAGGTCTTCAGAGAGCAGCATTAGATATCCCGGAGGGGTGACGATATGGAGTTCTGGGCCCGCCTTTTCTATAAGTATCGCAGGTTTGTAAAATGGTTGAGCCTATACTTGGCGCTTGCTGGCCCGGGCATAATTGTGATGGTGGCGGATAACGATGCTGGCGGAATTACAACGTATGCGGCCACTGGAGCCAAATTCGGTTACAGCCTGATATGGTTTGTGATACTGCTTGGCCCAGCAGCTTTTGCGGTTCAAGAGATGTGTGTAAGATTGGGAGTTGTCACCAAACGAGGACATGCGGAAGCCATTTTCGATGCCTTTGGGCCTTTTTGGGGATGGTTCTCGCTAATTGACTTAGGCTTTCTGGATTTCCTTACATTGATCTCGGAATTTGTCGGAATGACTGCTGCCATGAAGGTCTTTGGCGTGCCGCCGGTAGTAACAGTGATATGCGTGTCGATTCTGATGATCATCATAGTCATGAATGGGAGATACTGGACATGGGAAAAGATTGTGCTTCTATTCTGCGGATTGAACCTGATTTATATCCCGGCCACTTTGCTTCTCCACCCTGACTTCAACCAAATCCAAAGGAGTCTAATTCCCTATTTTCCTAACGGCATAACTCCGAATATCTTCTTCTTCCTGATGGCCAACATAGGAACGACGATCGCTCCCTGGATGTTATTCTTCCATCAGAGCTCCGTGGTGGATAAAGGACTCACCGAGAAGGATATGCCCTGGGCAAGATTCGACACAGTGATCGGGTCCTTCTTCGTCATATTTGTTGCAGCGTTTGTCATGATTCTTACGGGTATGCTGCTTTACAAACCTCCTGATGGCACGGATATAGAAAATGCCGCTCAGGCAGCGCAGGTTATCATGGGCAGCCATCCTCTGGTCGGATCTGCCCTAGCCATTGGCCTATTTGATGCAGGACTCTTAGGGGCAATTTGCATATCTTTGGCCAGCTCATGGGCCATGGGCGAAGTCTTTGGCTGGACGCACTCCATCAACAACAAGGTATCTGAAGCACCCATGTTCTATGCGTTTTATTTTGTGAGCCTGGTTGCAGCAGGCACTGTGGTCTTAATTCCAGGGGCGCCTTTAGTTCTCATAACCTTATTCGTGCAGGTGATCGCTGTCACTTTGCTTCCTGCCGCTCTGGTGTTCTTGATATTACTGCTCAACCAGGAGGAACTAATGGGAAAATACAAGAACACTCTGGCACAGAATATAATTGGCTTCTCGATAGTGGCTATGATTGTCGCTCTATCGACTCTGTACGCTTTAAGCGTCCTCTTCCCGGAGATGTTCTGAAGATGAGCGTGGATAATGTGTGCTATTACGAGGAAGATGAGAACTGGATCAGCCGGATAACTAACGGATGGACTGCCAAGATAAAGGAGATCAACAAGAAATACAGCCAGCCTCGGCTGAAGATGACGCCTCTTGTTAAGGCTATGCTCCTTATCCTTAGACTCTATTTAATAATGCTCGTGGCCATATTAGTTTACAAGTTTTACACTGTGGTTCATTTTAGATAGCCAGAGGATTTATGGAAAGAGATAAAGGAAAAAACCTGCCAGAAAATACCTTTTTCCTGAGCGATGTGCTCAATGAAAAGGTCCTTCTAAGAGGTAAAAAAATAGGCAAGCTCTCGGATCTTACCATCACAGACAAAGAAAAAGCGGCAGAAGTTACGCATTTAATAATAACTCGACCTTTTGGCTATGCTTCTCTAATGGTCCCGTGGGAAAAGGTCAGGCAGTTTGATTCAAAGGAGATCGCCATAGATATTGACGATATTGAAAAGTTCTCCTGCAAAATTCCCCAAGGGTTTGTTCTCCTGAGAGACCACATCATGGACAAGAAGATCCTCGATATGGAGGATAACGATGTGGAATTGGTCTATGACATCAAGATGGTGATGAAGAAGAATAAGCTGTACGTTACCGATGTCGATCCCGCCAGTTATGCGCGTTTGAGGAGGCTGGGCCTCAACTGGATTGTTAATCTATTTCATAAGGGGCACGATGAAAGCCTGGAGAAGCTGATCCCATGGTTGTATGTTCAACCATTGCCCGCCGACCTGGGGAGTTTTACAGGCAATGTAAAGCTCAAGATATTGAAAGAAAAACTGAATGATCTTCCGCCAGTTGATCTAGTAGAAATTCTGGAAGATCTGGACCACGAGCAAAGAGTGGCGGTAATTGATCAGCTCGATACCGAACAAGCTTCGGATACGCTGGAGGAGATCGGTCCGAATATGCAAAGAGAGATAATCTCCTCCCTGAAAAAAGAGAAAGTGGCGCAGCTGCTCGACGAAATGACACCGGGCCAGGCAGCAGATGTGCTATCTGTTCTGGCTTTCGAAGATCGGAAGGCCATAATGGACTTGATGGATGAAGAGAATATCGATAAGATAGAATCCATTTTGGAGAAGCAGCAAGACAATATCATCAATATCATCACGGAAAAATATATACGTATCCATCCCGAGGAAATTGTCGAAGCTGTGCAAAACGGTTATCCAAAAATAGCTAAGGACAAAGACGAAGTGATGTATATCTATGTTGTCGATAAGGGGGATAAACTGCTAGGCGTGATCGATGTGAAGGATTTGCTCAGAGCCGATGATAAAGCCTTATTAAAGGGCATCATGGTCAAGAATGTCATCACCTTGGAGGAAGAGAGCACACTGGGGGAAGCATCGGCGATGTTCTCAAGATATGACTTCAGGGCGCTGCCGGTAACTGACAAGGATGATAAAATGGTGGGAGTGGTCCGATACCGCGATGTTGCGCAGCTAACGCATCATTTCCTTGAGTAATAAGGCGAAATCAGCCGTTATATAAATCAACGTATATACATTGAAGCATATTAAGTTATCTGTAACCAATAACGTTAGCAGCCTCGAAATGTTTCGAATCGCATTGGGATCAATTTGGACAACTATTTGCGCTGCAGTATGCCCTTGAGCAAATCGAATGGGTTGATCAGCCCAAGCCATGGCCAGAAACAATTGGACTAATAGGAAGCAAAGCTTCTCGCCGCTTATAAGCTCGCTGATCTTGATGTCGTGGTCTTCTTCCTGGCGGTTAGGGCCCGATATCTTCCCGGACATAATTCCACAGCCACGATATCCGGCTTTGTCTCCTCGATGGCCCTGGTAACTTCCTGAACGCTTTTTTCTGAGATATGGGCAGTTCCCACGATCACTATCTCATGGGGTTCGCCCGAAGACGGGCTTTGGCCCGCAATATATGGCTGGCATCGAAGTTTAGCTTTCTCTTTACTTTCCTCAGAATTACCCAAACGGATTACCTCTCAGATGATATTCACTTACGAATGCCGGGACGATCTTTCCTAAGACAAGAGCCAAAACCTTGTTCTTTTAGCGATCTCTCAAATAGAACCTCAATAAATCTCACATCGATATGACCAATGAACTGCTCTGGTTCGGGCTGATGATTCTTTGCTATCTGGCCGTCCTGCTAATATACAAGCTATTCGGCAGGAAAGGTCTTTTCGCATGGGTTGCAATGTCGATCATACTGGCAAATATCCAGGTGATGAAAACTATCCAGATTTTCGGCCTCGTAACTGCAGAAGGGAACATAGTCTATTCCTCCATATTTTTTGTTTCAGACATCCTAAATGAAGTTTATGGAAAGAAAGAGGCCAGAAAAGCAGTATATGTGGGCTTTTTCGTTCTAGTCATGACGACAGTGATCATGCAGGTGACTTTGATGTTCATTCCTGATTCATCGGATACCATGGCCCCTCATTTAGCAGCGATTTTCGGTTTCATGCCGAGAATTGCGCTGGCCAGCCTTGCCGCCTACATATGCTCACAGATGTACGATGTTTGGATGTACGCTTTCATGAAGAAATACCACGGTAGAAGGCTTCTCTGGTTAAGAAGCAATGTTTCTGTGATATTCAGCCAGCTGATAGACAATACCATGTTCACACTAATAGCCTTCTACGGCATATTTTCCTGGGATATTATAATCCAAATCTATGTAACCTCGTTAATACTCAAGATTATAGTCTCATTTGTAGACACGCCATTTCTATACGTGGCAAGAAACATAAAGCCAGAGGATGATTGAAAATGCAAAGTGCTCGGTTCTCGTAATGATTTTCAGTAACTTTCACTTACGACCTGAAAATGATCCCCGGGATATTCAAGGCGTGAATCAGGCACTTCTAAAAGCCTGCATGCTACTTTTTTTGCTACAGGATACGGGTCGTGTAGTCCTGAAAGTCTTCGGCCCGGACTTTAGCAGCGGCCTCGCCGGGACCAGTGTCAACCTCTCTCCATTGGTCTAAGACCTCCCTGAGCCTGTCAATGAAGCCTATTTGGCCTTTTTGTATCTTTTCCCTGGCCAGATCTATGTCAAACCAGTTTGCTCTGTCTATTTCCGGATATTCTCTTATGATGCCGGATCTCTTCGGCCACTCCAGTGAGAATTTATTGCTCACAACTTTAGTCTCATCCAGATCCATTTTCAGAGCCCAGGCATGGACGATCTTCCGGCTTGGCTGCTTCAGCTCTCCCAGCTCTATGAACTCTCCGGTCGCATCGAAACCGGTCTCCTCCTTGAACTCCCTCTTTGCGGTGTCCAGCGGACTTTCGTCTTCTTCAAATAGCCCTTTTGGTATCGACCAGGCTCCGTCATCTTTCCTGATCCAAAACGGCCCGCCTGGATGGACAAGCAACACTTCCTGCTTATCATCCCTGGATCTGAAGAGCAGGATCCCGCCACTGTGTAGGCTCATTTTTTCCATCGACCTTTCATCAGCTTCCTATTGCCTCCACCGGGTCCATCCTGGAAGCCTTCCAGGCCGGATACAGCCCGGCCACAAAGTTGATGAAAAGGGCGAAGATCACTGCATACAAGAAGAACTCCGGCTTGATGGAAACCGTCATCCTGGAGACCATGTAGATCTCGGAAGGAAGCTCAATGTTGTAAGACATTATGAGTCTGGCGGCAAGATATGCCAGAACGCTTCCCAGCAAGGCGGAAGGCGGAGCCAGGATGAGGCTCTCGAGCATGAAGATCTTGAGGATCGACCGCCTCGTCGCTCCCATGGCCATGAGAATGCCGATCTCTTTCGTCTTGCGGGATATTATCATGATCATGGTGTTGGCAATGCCAAATCCTGCGATCAAGAATATGAGAATGTAGAAGATGAAGGAAAAAGACGACTGGGTCTGGATCAGTTTGAGGATATCGGCGTTCATGTCCTCCCAGGATTTGGACTGATATCTGAATTGATTCCGAAGATCTGCGGTGATGTAAGGCGCATGATATATATCCGAGACTCTGGCGTCCACCTCTGAGACCACATCTCCTTTTCCCACCAATTCCTGAGCCGTTGTTAGAGGAATGTAGATCAGTGACTTGTCTTTGGCGGAGCCGGTCTTAAAAAGGCCGGCGACCTTGAGACGGATCGATTTGTTTCCCCTCGCCAGGATAAAATCGTTTTCCGGATGCAGCTCAAGCTCCTCTGCCAGAGTTGATCCCATAAATGCAGCATACTTCCGGGAGTTCAGATCCATAAAGCTGCCGATGATGATATCTTTCTGAACGTTCATCAGCCGGTCTTCTTGGGATGGGTCGACACCAAGGAAATCGACCCCGCGGACCTTGTCTTTGTACTTCGCAGCCGCCTTTCCGGCGAGCCTCGCCGAGACGGCTTTAACCTCCGGATATTTCCATAAAATGGCAGAGACGGTTCGATAGAGGTAGATGTACTTCTCATCATCTTTTGGCTGAACATAGATGTGAGGATTATTCTCAACCGTTGTTGTGATGACCTCATCCTCGAAGCCGCTCATGAGGCCCATGAGAACAACAATGACGGCCACCGCCAGGGTCACAGCGGCAACCGTGAAGAATGCCATCTTGGGGTTTCTTAAGATATGCCTCTGGGCTATGGTGAATTCGTACATCTCTGTCCTCATCCGTTGATGGCCAGAGCCGGATCCAGCCGGGACGCCTTCCAGGCAGGATACAGACCGGCGACTACGCTCAATGCTGCCGCTAAGAGTACAACAGCCAGAAAGCTCTCGGTTTTGATCACTACCGGCAGGCTGATTTGCTGCCCACCCGGCGCCTCCATCATGATCTTCAGGCTCTGGAGATAAAGGGCCATAATGAGGCCCAGGGCGGCACCAATCATACCGCCCATTAGACCCAATATCCCGCTCTCCAACAGAAAGATGTTCATTATGTTTTGTCTGCCCGCACCCATGGCCATGAACATGCCAATCTCGCTGGTCTTTTCATTGACCAGCATGTACATCACGCTCCCAATTCCAAAGGAGGCGATGATCAGGATCAATAGCATTATCAGCCTGTTCTGGAATTGTTCAATGGCCAGTGTTTTCAGGATCTCAGGGTAAAGCTGCTGCCAGGAATCTGCCTTATATCCGTAAGCTTGCAGACTTCTTCCAAGGGCATCTGCTTGATAGACATCTTCCAGCTTTACGTCCACAGATGAAGCAACGTCTCCTTTATTGAGAAAATCCCTGGCAGTGGCGAGCGATACAAAGGCAATATCCTCCGGCCATCCGGTAGGCGCATTAAAGATACCGGATACAACCAGGCTGGTTCCTCGGGCATCAGGAAAGCTGGCGAAGACCGTCTGGCCCAGCTTGACCTTCAAATTGTCAGCCAGCTTTTGCCCTATAACCACCTTCTTTCCGTCCCGTATCGAGTTGAGATCTCCATGGACCACGTACTTTCCTATGTTGTATATCTTATCCACATCGACCGGATTCGCTCCCGACATCGCCACGTTCTCTACGTTATCCTTGTGAGTGAAGGTCGCTGTGGCTCCCAGTCCAGGCGAGACTGCAACCACTCCCGGAATTGACCAAATGCGATCTATGAGATTTTTGTAGAGGTAGATGTAATCGTCTCCTTCCTTGGGTGTGATTGTGACGTGAGGAAGATCCTCAACGATAATATCAAAAAGCATACCATGAAATCCATCCTGGAGGGAGACGGATGTCAGAGAAATGGCTACCGCAAGAGCTATGGCTGCCACTGAGAGAAAGGTTCCTCTCTTTCTATAGGCAATATGCCTCAAGACAACGGTTCGCTCAAAGGCAGGTATGATGCTCCTCTTCAGGGCCGGCACCTCTGAGTGGTCAAATGCCGTCACACCGTTATCAAGTTAGTGGATTGATGCCATGAAAACAGGGTCCACTTCCAGCATTTTCGCCACAGCATAGGCAGGGAAGACGTTCGATATCCCAGGACCGTACCTCTCCGAGAGAAGAACGCACTCCAGTCCCAGGAACTCTGCAGCATCGGCAATTAAGCCTTCTCCTATTCCCGCGGCAGTCACCCTGGAAAGATCGTGCTTTTTCGCCTGCTTCTCCATGGCATCAACCAGAATTCTCTTCTGTTGTTCGCACGCCTGCTCTGCTATCGCCAAGGCCCCGGCAAGGCCTATCTCCCCCAGGTCGGCACAGACCGAGCGCGCCAGACGGCGCATGGCAGAGGCACAGTCCTTACCGGCACCGTCCGCAGTCTCGCAGCTATAGCGATCCTCACTTATCCGGCCCAGGGCCAAATGGGCGTCGGCGATGATGGCGAAGAATTCCGGTGCGAGCGGCACCGTATTTCCTCTGATCCTCGCCAGGGGCAGCAAGGCATCCAGGCGGGTGCGAAGCAGCCCCATGTAGACCAGCTCGCCGCTTGCCAGTCGCAGGAAGTCCGTCTTTGCTGCCAGCGGACCACCCTTTATCGGAATCAAATCTGTGGTGGTGCTGCCCATATCCACAAAGAGGCAATCTCCCTCTTCGCGCGCCAAAAGCTCGGCCGACGCCGCCCAGTTGGCAGCGGCCAATTCCAGGGGGTCCTTCCAGCCAAAGCTGCTCCCGCCCCAGAAGTAGGTCGGGCAGGAGAAGGTCCTCTTGACGGCAGCCATGAGGCTCTCTATGCCCTCTCGCTTGCAGGAAAAGCAGTCTGCCAGCTCGCCCGTGATGACGACCGCCACCGCTTGTGGAGACAATGCCGCAAACCGGCTCAGCACCTCATCCAGGGACGCATTCTTCCAGAGCGGCAGATAGATGCTCTCGGCATAAAGGCCGTCTGAGCTGGCGGCTTTTGTGTTGGCTCCGCCGATATCCAGGCCCAAAATCATCCCTGGGCCCAAGCCCTTCGAACCATAAAAGCTTTAGGTCGGGACGTAACTTTAAGCCACCAGCTTTTGGAGATCTGGATCATGGCTGCCAAGGAGAAGTTTGCTGAGCCCACTTACTTAGAATGTGGATTCGGAGAGCTGGAACATAAGGTAATAACATCGATGATATGCTGCCGTTGCGGCACCTGCGAGGCCTTATGTCCCAAGATTGAGCACAAGGAGAACAGGCCCGCCCTGATGGAATACGACCCCCTCTGCGGCCTTTGCTTTGCCTACTGTCCCAGAACTTTCCTGGATATGGGGGCTATGGAGTCCAAGCTCTTCGGCCGGACCCGTAATGCGGATGAGGCCCTGGGAATCTATACGAAAGCAGTCTCCGCCCAGGCACTCTCACGAGAGGGCAAAGCCCAGGACGGAGGCGTGGCTACCGCCCTGCTGGTCCAGGCGCTGGAGTCTGGCATGATCGACTGCGCCATTATCACGGATAGGGACGAAGAGTGGAGAACTGTGTCTCGCGTCGCCACCACCGCCGAGGAGATCAAGGCGGCTGCCGGCACCAAGTACACTATCAATAACAGCGTCATAGCCGTGAAGGAAGCTCTGGAGAAAGGCTGCCAGAAGATCGGATTTGTGGGGACTCCCTGCCAGATTCAGGCTCTGCGAAAGGTCCAGCTCCTGGATGAGCCCTATCAGTTCGGCCAGGAGAAGATCGCCCTATTGGTGGGACTATTCTGCATGGAGAACTTCTATTACGAGACGCTCATGATGGGGCTGGTGCAGGGCAAGTTCGGTCTGGAGCCCAAGGATGTGGCTCGCTTCGAGATCAAGAAGGGCATGTTCCGGGTGATCGATAAAAAGGGCCAGGTTAATGAGGTGAAGTTGGAGGAGACAGACAAGTACACCTTCAAGGGATGCGGTCCCTGCTTTGACTTTGCCAGCGAGCTGGCGGACGTCTCCGTGGGAAGCGTGGGCTCTCCCGATGGCTGGTCCACTGTCCTCACGCGTACGGACGCGGGCGAGAAGCTCTACTCTTCTGCCTTGGCTGCAGGTGTCGTGCAGGAGAAGGCCGTCTCTGAGAAGGGTCTGGCTCTCGCCAAGAAGCTGGCCGGGAACAAGGAGAAGCGCTTTGTGACAAAGTCTCAAGAGATGTCTGTCGCCGACATCTCCAGATGAGCCGGGATCACTGATCTCACATGCTCTCCGTTGGGCTGGCTGGAAAGCCGAACTCTGGCAAATCCACCTTTTTCAAGGCAGCGACTTTGGTAGAGGTGGATATCGCCAACTATCCGTTTACAACTATTGACGCCAATCACGGCGTTTCATATGTGCGCGTTCCCTGCCCCTGCAAGGAGCTCGGTATCGAGAAAGGCTGTGGCAAGTGCCGGGATGGCGTGCGCTTCATCTCCATCGAGCTGATCGACGTGGCCGGGCTCGTTCCTGATGCCCATCTAGGCAAGGGCCTGGGCAATGAGTTCCTGGATGCATTGCGGGTGGCAGAAGCTGTCATTCATGTGCTGGACGCCTCGGGCGGCACGGATGCAGAAGGAAATCCGGTGGGCACCGGCAACCACGATCCCGTCTCTGATGTTAAATTCCTGGAGTACGAGATCAGCATGTGGCTCAATGGCATCCTCAAGCGCAACTGGGACAAATTGATGAGGAACTATAAGGGCATAGGAGGCAAGCCCGAGCAGGTTCTCATCGATCAGATGGCAGGCGCTGGGGTCTCGGATAACCACATCCGGCGTGCTCTGACGGAGATGAAGAAGGATCTGGGAAGCTGGAATGATGAAGATGTAAAGAGGTTCGCCATGCTTTTGCGCGAGTACAGCAAACCCATGATCCTGGCGGCCAACAAGATGGATGTCGCGCCTCCAGAGAACGTTCAGAAGCTCTTAGCCCTCAAGGAAGAGTTAGTGATACCTGTTAGCGGGGCCGCGGAAATAGCGCTGCGCATGGCAGAGAAAGCGGGCTTGATCAAGTATATGCCGGGCGATCCGGACTTTGAGGTCAAAGGCCAGCTCAGTCCTGCCCAGACGGCGGGCCTGGAGAAGATCAGGGCGCTGATGAAACAGTATGGCGGAACTGGAGTGCAGCAGTGCATCAACCGCGCCGTATTCGAGCTCTTAAATTACATCGTTCTCTATCCCGTAGAGGATGAGGGCAAGTTCACTGATCGCAAAGGAGTGATACTGCCCGACGCCTTCCTCATGAAGCGGGGCAGCACGGCGCGCGATCTTGCCTTCCGGGTGCATTCCGATATCGGAGAGAGCTTCTTATTTGCCATTGACGCCAAGACGAAGATGCGTCTGGGCGAGAAGCACGAGCTGAAGGACGGCGACGTGATAAAGATAGTCTCGACGAAGTGAAGTCGGTCGAACTATCAATAATTTTTCTGGTTTTTCGAGAACATTTTCGCATGCAATCGATTTAGCGATGTCAAAGCATCTCGATTTTCGTCTGCCATGTATAAGCCATCCTGAAGCTCATGGGCCGTTTCATATTCGATCATTTTCTATTGCGAAAGGCCTCTGCAATGCAGGGCTGGCACTCATCTGAGCCGGTTAGAAATCCCTTCGGATCGTTTAGGAACCTATTCAGTACGCTTTGATTAAATCTTCCTTCTTTTGGACAGGTCTTAACGTCAGATATTGAATACTGCCCCCATTGCTCAATGGAGAGATTTTCGGGCAAGCAGCTACATGCCTGCTCGATCAAATCCCTGTCAGATACCGGCCAAATCCAGGCTGTCTTGTCACTGCTGCCCGTCAGAACTTTTGTCCCGTTGGGGCTGAATGCCACGGCGTTCACCGGGCCATTATGAGTCAGCGTATGCAGCTCCTTGCCGCTCGATACCTCCCATACGCGGGCCGTGTTGTCACCGCTGCCCGTCAGAACTTCTGTCCCGTCTGGGCTGAATGCCACGGCGTTCACTGGGCCGTTATGAGTCAGCTTATGCAGCTCCTTGCCGCTCGATACCTCCCATATGCGGGCCGTGTTGTCGGAGCAGACCGTCAGAACTTTTGTCCCGTTGGGGCTGAATGCCACGGCGTTCACCATGCCATCATGATTCAGCTTATGCAGCTCCTGGCCGGTCGTTACATCCCATATTCGGGCTGTTTTGTCATCGCTGCCCGTCAGAACGTTTGTCCCGTCTGGGCTGAAGGCCACAGCGAACACCGGGTAATCATGATTCAGCTTATGCAGCTCCTTGCCGCTCGATACGTCCCATATTCGTGCCGTCTTGTCACGGCTGCCCGTCAGAACTTTTGTCCCGTCAGGGCTGAATGCCACGGCATTCACCCGGCCATCATGAGTCAGCTTATGCAGCTCCTGGCCAGTCGAAACATCCCAAATTCGGGCCGTGTTGTCACGGCTGCCCGTGAGAACTTTTGTCCCGTCAGGGCTGAATGCCACAGCGAATACCAAGCCATCATGATTCAGCTTATGCAGCTCCTGGCCAGTCGAAACATCCCAGATGCGGGCCGTGTAGTCATAGCTGCCCGTGAGAACTTTTGTCCCGTCTGGGCTGAAGGCCACAGCGAATACCGTGCCATCATGATTCAGCTTATGCAGCTCCTGGCCAGTCGAAACATCCCATATTCGGGCTATGCCGTTAAGGCTGCCCGTGAGAACTTTTGTCCCGTCTGGGCTGAAGGCCACAGCGAATACCGTGCCATCATGATTCAGCTTATGGACCTCCTGGCCAGTCGAAACATCCCATATTCGGGCCGTCTTGTCATAGCTGCCCGTGAGAACTTTTGTCCCGTCTGGGCTGAATGCCACGGCATACACCCAGCCATCATGATTCAGCTTATGCAGCTCCTGGCCAGTCGCAACATCCCACATTCGGGCTGTTTTGTCATCGCTGCCTGTGAGAACTTTTGTCCCGTCTGGGCTGAATGCCACCGCGAATACCGTGCCATCATGATTCAGCTTATACAGCTCCTGGCCAGTCGCAACATCCCAAATTCGGGCTGTTTTGTCATCGCTGCCCGTCAGAACCTTCGTCCCGTCAGGGCTGAAAGCCACGGCGCGCACCAGGTCCTCATGAGTCAGCTTATGCAGCTCCTGGCCAGTCGCAACATCCCAGATGCGGGCCGTGTAGTCATAGCTGCCCGTGAGAACTTTTGTCCCGTCTGGGCTGAAGGCCACGGCATTCACCCGGCCATCATGATTCAGCTTATGCAGCTCCTGGCCAGTCGAAACATCCCATATTCGGGCCGTGTTGTCACGGCTGCCCGTGAGAACTTTTGTCCCGTCAGGGCTGAATGCCACGGCGTACACCGTGCCATCATGGTTCAGCTTATGGAGCTCCTGGCCGTTCGTTACATCCCAAATTCGGGCCGTGTTGTCACTGCTGCCCGTGAGAACTTTTGTCCCGTCTGGGCTGAATGCCACGGCGTACACCATGCCATCATGGTTCAGCTTATGGACCTCCTGGCCGTTCGATGCATCCCAGATGCGGGCCGTGTAGTCACTGCTGCCCGTGAGAACTTTTGTCCCGTCAGGGCTGAAGGCCACAGCGAACACCTGAGAATTGTGATTCAGTTGAGCCAGCGGACGAACCAGCAATGCCATGCTGTTACGCAAAGCCAGGTCGCCATCGGCCGTCTCTTTGTGCCGCAGTGATTCCACTGCCAGGAGGACCTGGCGCGCGTAGTCGCTTCCTGAAACAGCCTTGATTTGCTCCGACTGGGAAGCCAGGTAGAGCGCCAGAGCCTCCTCAGTTTTTTGATCCGCCTGATTCCACTCAAAAACAGCCATAACTGATAGAATTAGAGCGATCGCCGAGAACGCAGTCAGCCCTTTCATCCAGCGCCGCCTGTTCTTTTCCTTTTCTGCTCTTTCTCTCTCCTGTAGTGCCAGGCTAGCTTGAATGTATTCTTGCTCTTCCTTGCCTATCTCATTAGATCGCTGCTCCTGCCACCTCTGGGCTTCACTCAGATCCAGGCCGCGCACCAACCGGCCTTCATCCCGTTTTCCCTCCGCCCAGGCGTCAGTCTTCTTCTCGATCTCCCGCTTCCAGGCCAGGAAGCTTCTGTCCTCTTGCAGCCACTGCCGCAGCCTGGCCCACTCCCGGATAAGGGAGTCATGGATGATCTCTACCGTTTCCTGCTTGCTTTGTTCATCGAAAGAGGTGGTGACCAGCCTGGCATCGGCCAGCCGGTGCACTACGCGATGCACGGCCTCCTTCTGATTTTCCTGGGCGCAAATAACCTGCAGAGATCGACGCCAGCGGCTGTCGGGAAGGTTCTGCCGCTCGTCCCCCGGGTTCACCAGCTCCGTCAGAACCCGGCGGGCCATTTCCCCCAGACCGTCTTTAGCCAGGCTCTGGTAAGCCTGGTCTGCCCACAGGGTCAGGCTGCCGGTGACGCCGCCTATTTTAGAATAGGCTTCGTGGGTCAGAAAACCATCACTACGTCTCTCCCAAAGCTGGGTGAGGGCGAACTCCAGCAGGGGTAAGACTGTGCTGCGCCCGGCCCGCTCTCCGTTGGCTGTTGTCTCCAGAACATCCTTGACTATAGCCTCCTCCAGCCCTGCCTCAAACTGCAGGCCGACCTTTTTGGCCGGGCCTTGGATGATCTCGCGTAGCTCGCCCTCGTCAAGGGCGGAGGAGATATGCACAAATCCCCTCTGCACCCATTCGAATAGCCCGGGCGGCGCTTCTTTGGCGAAACGGCTGAAGAAGTCGTCTCGCATCACGAGCATTAGCGTGATGGGCAGATCCGACTGCAGGAGACCTTCGAGCTGTATCAGGAAATCCTTCTGAACCTCCAGTGATGCAACGGCAAAAAGCTCCTCAAACTGGTCCAGGATGAGCATGAGGCGGATCTTATCCGGATTCTTGGCCAACCATGAGGCCGCCGCATCGACAAGGCCGCTGGAGGCCCCGATCAAAACTTTTGCCTCCAGATTTTCCAGAGGCCGATCTCCCGGTCTGGCAGTGATTATGCCCCATCTGTCACTTCCAGGACCTCTGGCCCGTCGCATATCCGGGATCAGACCGGCCTGAATCACAGAGGACTTTCCGCTTCCTGAGGGTCCGAGGACCGCCAGGAACCTCGGCTCTCGTCTCAGGCTCTCCACCAGCCTCTCCACCTCTCTCTTTCGCCCAAAGAAGAACTCGGCATCCGATTCACTGAAGGCCGCCAGCCCCAGGTAGGGTTGGACATCCTTAAGCTGAAGCTCTGGACAGACCATTCGCAGCGTCTCTGTGGGAGTGACAAAGGCCGTCTCCGCCATCCTCCCATAGGTATCCGGACGGGCGATGGAGGTCACCATTCCCACTACCCTGCGGTTGACCTCGTCCATGACGGGAGCGCCACTAAAGCCCGGAGTCACCTGAGGGCTGCTTATCTGCAGCACCCTCATGGCCCTGCTGTAGTGTCTCGTTTAGAATATGGCCGTCTCCCCAGATGCCCTCCTCCGGGCTCTGGGCGGGAAAGCCAAAGGTCTGAAAAGCATGATCCTTAGATCCCAGGGAAGAGCCCAGGAGCAGGGGCCGAACGCCCTCGGGCAAGGCCCCATCCAGCTTCAGGAAAGCCACATCTCCCGCATCTGCCGGGCGCCACCATTCGGCCAATATATGAGCTGACCTTTTCTCATTCGATTTGCGAAAGACCAGCTCTACCTTCTCAGGCGGTATGCCCGGCTTTGGCTCTGCTCCCGGCGGTATGACATGGGCACAGGTGGCGATAAGTCTGTCAGATACCACAAATCCCGTTCCCGCCGTCTTTCCGTCAGGGCGATTGATCCTGACTATGCCAGAGATTATATTGGATTGCATATCTCACCGGGCGCGAAGATCACTACCGAGGATCGACTAACTTTGATCTACTTCTCTTTCTTCCAACTTAAATTAACCTTGAAGTTAGCATCTGCCCCCATTTTTGTGAGAATGGCATTTGCATCTGCCTTTAGTGATAATCCGAACTCTACACTAATCTCATCAGGTGGATTGTTAATATGGTTGAGCTTAGAGATTATGGCGCTGGCAATAGGTTTGATGCTATCCAATGAGGACTCAAATGATGCCGCAGCTTTAATCGGAAGATCTCCAAGGCTTCCAGCTTTTATTATTTGGCCTTCGGATTCAGGAACAGTAACTTCAACAAATATTGATCCTCCTTCTTCAAGAGGAAACTCTACCATCCGGTTCATACGCTATCTTGTGGCGCAGAAGAAATAAATAACTTTGTTCATTATATTTGGTTACTTCCTGAAGCAAAAAGGGATGATAGAGTCCTCAGATCGCTTCTCCCTGCACCGGCGCCGTGGGATTGAACCCATTAGCTGTGCTATCGCTGAGTATCGTTCCCGGCCCTGCATACGGATCGCCGTAGCCTTCCGGACCTGCATTGGGATCGAAACCCGCATCCTGGCTGTCGATCAGTGTCTGACCATAGTGGACATAGTGGGACGGTCCTGATTGCGGCACATTTCCCGATATGTACGTGCCGCCATATCCTAACACATCCACATTTACCTGATTGCTCGGCTGGTTGCCGGTATAGAATGTGAGGGTGTGGCGACCAACAGAATCCGCTATGAAGACGAGCCTCGTATATCCGGGATAGAAGACGTATTGTTGGACCGATTGATAGCCGTCCGGGTATCTTTCGACCACTGTCGCCTGACCGCCTTGCGAGAGGGCGATCATGCTGAACCGCGCATTCATGGGGCACTTTATGTACTGAGTCCAGCTGGTTCTTCCCTGAATCCAGAAAGAATTGGCGGGCACGTAATAGGGATCATAAGGCCTGGACTGGCCGTTTATGATCAAGTATGTCGGCTCATTGCCATTGAGATAGAACTGGACCGGACCCGACTGGACAGGGCCTGACCCTTGGGTTCCCTGATCCGGCTCGTAGAACTCCTGGTACATTGCCAGAGAATCCGGGGACTGCTGTCCGGCGCCTGGATATGCGGAACTGATCTGTCCCGTCTGCCCTGAGTTCGAATAACCGCCGGTATATGCGGTATTTATGGTCGTCGTGATCAACGAACCGTCATCTGCAAATGCAATAGCTGACATCATCATGATTAATGAGATTAAAAGCATGGACTTTCCAAGCATCAAGACACCTGTAAATAAATTTAGGCTCATAATAGATGAAGGTTTGCTTGATCGGGTCCGGGTGGATGAGGCGCGAAGAGATTCTTTTGGCTTTTCCGCATGCTTTTTTGCTTCTTGCAGCCCCCGCATACCTCTTAAATAGAAGCACGTGGAGACAATAGTTGAGGTGAGTGTCTAGTCATGAAGCTGATCATATTCCCTATCGTTTTTATCCTGATCAGCCTTGGCGCTGCAGATCTGCCCGTATCCTACTACCAGGCCATGAGCAATATGAATACTGTAGACACTCTCTGCGTCAAGAACTACGATGCCGGTGCAAGTGTCACAGAATCCTATACTGATTTCGAGCATCTGGATAAGGAAACTGAAGTAACTAGTAGGTCTCTCAATACCTCCTATGACGAAAATGACAATAGCGCAGGTAATGCTACTCTTGAAGTCCATATGAATTCAAATGTCGTAGGCAAAGCCCACGTTGCCTGGCAGTCCAGGGACATTTTGCCGGACAAAGCGGGCCGCCATGCCGTCTATAGCCTCGCCGGCGAGGATCTGACTGGCGTATTCAGCATCGAGAAGTTCATTCAGCTCTGGAGCAACAGCACTATCGGCTCTGTCGGCCCGAATTGGCTGCCCTGCAGCTAGCTGATTTGGCTGTTGGCAAATAGAAGTCACGAGACGCCGGAGCCCGCGCGATCCATCCAAGCCTTCCCGTGGCCAAAATGAGATGCTGCAAAGAACTGATGTGGGCTTTGTTTTAAGCTCTTGTGGTTCAAAGGCCAGTTGGTGTTCTCCAAATTTGAATCGGCTGGACCTTTGTTTTCGGTCCGATCGATCCGCAAAACCGAAACCTTTATATTCGATCATTGTCTACCTCTGTTTCGTTTAATATCGAAAAAATATGCTAGACTGCTTAGCAAACTACCAAGCCCCCAAATCGGGAGGAACCTTGCTTAGACTCGAAGACGATTTCCTATTTGAAGATGCTACAAGCATCCGCACAGGCGTGAGATATGGAATCTTGGATCTCCCCCGAGGACCAGAACCCGGGCCTGAGATGCCCAAGAAGAAAAGACCGCAATTCATTTGAAGCAAATTGGGTCTGGACGGCTTTCCTGTCCGGATCCAAAATAAAAATCTGTTTTTAGATCTGCATTTTACAGCTCCCGCCAACTATGCCTCAGGATTTGGTGTTGGGCTCGGAAATTGGATATTCTGGCGATTTTCCTTTTTTCTTCCCGGCCTTAATTGCCCCGGAAAAGCCGATGGCAGAATGCCGCCTTCAGCTACAATAAGGCCGACCAATTCAGATCATAGTCTCTCATGAGCCTCATCGATCGGGATGCGATTTCAGGCGACGGCTAGGGAATATTTAAGTATTAGTTGTCAGGTAACTTGGTCACAAATGATGGTTGTATCGCCCCGATATAGTGATAAATATAACGAGGAGGAAATGAGATGGCGTTCTACACGTTGGGCCTCACTTTTAATCTTGTGATACTCCTAACAGTTATTGTACTTGCTGTTTGGATATATGGTATATATTTCAACTTTAAGAAATGGGGCCTCGGATCCACCGGCTACCACGATCAGCTGCGTAATAGCTTCTGGCTCTTCCTTGCCACCTGGATTCATGAGGCATTTAAAGACGGTATTTGGGTATTTTTGAGGACAGTTGTGCTTGATGTTCTTCTTCTCAGGAGGACTCTTGCCAGGAGCCCGGTTCGATGGGCAATGCACATGTCCATGTTCTATGGATTCCTGATGCTGGCGGCTCTTTCTGGCCTGGGGCTCATGATCGATATCGTTGAGCACTTCAATCTGCTCGGGCTGGAAGAACAGGCTGCGATGGCCAAAGACCTTCTGTCGCTGCCCTTCGATATATTCGGGTATTTGCTCCTATTCGGCGCGACCATTGCCATATCCAGAAGGATCCTGCTCAAGTTTGTGCGGGATAATACCAGTGCCTACGATGCCTTCTTGATCGGCGCAGTGTTCCTTATTACTGTAACCGGATTTTATGCCGAGTGGATGCGCGGGAATTCATTCCTGCTGGGAAATGCGTTCAGTTATCCCATCTATGCGCCTCACTTTGCACTGATTCATACCGTGCTGGCTCTTGGTCTGTTCGCCTTCATTCTGCCTTGGAGCAAGTACATCCACGTGATTGCGACACCCATGACCCTTCTGGCAAACAGAGGAGGAGAATAAAATGGCGGATCAAAAAGACTCCAAGCCCTTGATGACGGGCTATATGATGTCCACCCAGCTCATGGAAGTAGACGGCTGCAATAGATGCCAGGAGTGTATGAAGTGGTGCCCGACCTTCGCGGTGAGACAGGACCGGCCCGGCATAACTCCCATGTACAAGAACGCAAGGTGGAGAGAGCTCATGGCCAAAAGCCATAGCCTGCGCGCCAAGATCTTCGGAGCCAAGCCACTCTCTGATGATGAGATGAAGGTCTTCACCGAGGATACATACAGCTGTACCACATGCGGCGTCTGCGGAACGGTCTGCGAAGCAGGAATCAAGACCGTAGAGCTCTGGGAGGCCATGCGGCCTAACCTGGTAAAGCGCGGCGACGGACCTGTGGGAAAGCAGCCCTTCTTCCCCAAGCTCATCAAGGGAGATAGAAATCCCTACATGGCCAAGCAAGAAGAACGACTTTGCTGGGTACCAAAGGATGCCAAGGTACAGGAGTCCGGAGAACTAGTATACTTCGCAGGATGCACTGCCGCATACAGGCAGCAGGCCCTGGGAGTCGCTACCGTCAGGATCCTGAATAATTTGAACGTGGACTTCGCCATGCTGGGCAAGGACGAATGGTGCTGTGCTTCAGCTCTGATCAGAACCGGCCAGCGCGAGGTCATGGCCGAGCATGCCGTGCACAATATCGACGCCCTGAAGGACGCCGGAGCAAAGAACGTGCTCTTCGCTTGCGCCGGCTGCCTCAGGAACGCAGCCATCGATTGGCCCATGTGGTACGAGGGCTACATTCCCTATGAGACCATGCCTCTTTCCGTATTCCTGAGAGACAAGATAAGGAAAGGCGAGGTTGAGTACAAGATACCCCTCAACTACAGGTTCACCTACCATGACCCCTGCCACAACGGCAGGCATCTCATGCACCTCAAGGGAAAAGATTGGGCCTTTGAGGCACCCAGGGAATGCGTCCAGTCCATCCCCGGCGTCAAGTTCCAGGAGATGGTGAGAAACAGGGCTCTGCAGAGGTGCTGCGGAGCAGGCGGCGGCGTGAAGGCCGGTATTCCCGACCTGGCCATGGATTGCGCCAAGGCCAGAGTGCAGGATGCAACAGATATCCAGGCAGAAGTAGTAGCATCCACCTGTCCATTCTGCAGACTGAATCTGATCGACGGCCGCAATGCCGCTAAGTCTCCCATAAAGATGGTGGATATAGTTGAGATGATGGCCGCATCCATGGGCCTGGATACTACCATACCCGAGAATCCGTACACCAAGTTCCAGTCCCAGGATGTTCTGGTCTGCACTCCGACCGAGTGCAAGCTCGACACCGTGGAGCGCAAGGAGCCAGGCAAGGATCTGGTAGGCGAGGCTCACTGAAGGATGCCCGGAATGCCGGACATCTTTTCACACTTTTTTTAAAATTGGATTATTTTAGGAATCTGCTCGTGAAGGCTCTTGGCAAGAGATCGTTGGCCGATGCCGTCATGGCATCACCACTGAGATTGACCATAATGACCAGAATATCTTCTCCAAACTCTATCAGGCTCTGCCTGCATATGCCGCAAGGCGTTATGGGCTCGCTTGTATTTCCCATAATAGCTATAGCCTCAAAATCGCGCTCTCCTGAGGCGATGGCCTTGATCACCGCAGCTCTTTCCGCACAGATGCCGGCCCCTGATGCGGCATTCTCTATATTTCCTGCGGAATAGACCTGGCCGCTCTTAGATAGAAGCGCTGCACCCACTTTGAATCCGGAGTACGGAGCGTAGGCATTATCGAGTGCCCGTCTGGCCTTCTCGATGAGATCGTCATATCCTCCTGTATAAGGACGCGGGCCAAAGCCCAAGGCGCCAATGTACATGCATTCCGAGGGTTGGATAGTGGGAATCTCGCCGCTCACTTCTTTAATAGGAATCGATGAGTCTCTTATTATTGCGGCCGGAATCCCTTCATCGCCTTCACCCATTACAATCTGGGCTGCCGATACCAGATTATCGGCCACGGCCTTGCGTGTGATCTTGAGCTCCCTGCCAAAGAGGTCCTTCTGGCCTCGAGCGTCCTCTACCGCCTCCAGGCCTGCGCATGCCAGCGCCACACCCACACACCCCAGCCTCAGAGGATGAGTTCTGCTGTCTCCAATGATGACTCCAATCTTCTTTCCCTTAGACATAGCTTTGCGAATCTGTGCTGCGGACTCTTCTGCACAGGCCGGAAAAAGTACCACGTGCCCTGGAGGGGCATTGGAGTTATCGATCCCGGCATTGGGGTAGAGGAACCCCTTATTCAGCGTCAACACCACGCCGGGAATTCCTCCCACTATTTCGTCCGATTCCCTGAGGATCAGCTCCATCTCACGCGGGTCTTTGCAGAACTTTGCGGCTAATGTGAGGGCGAGCTCTCCTGGAGCGACGTCATCCAGATCCACAATTCGCCCCTCAGCCGTAGCTACGGTGCTCTCCGAGACGACGAGGATATCACCATCCTGGATGGCTATGCCTGATTTTGTCATTGCTTTATCAAGCGACTCAGCCAGGTCATCGCCCGGTCTTATGAGATCCGTCTTTATGCCCAAAACCTGCAACAAACTCACCTGTGACGCGTTAGGTTATCGATCGATTCCATTGCCTCATCTATGCTCCTGGCCACGCGCGGTAGCCGGAAAGGCTGGTCTTTCAGGTTCTTCACGAGCCCTGATATCTGAGCTATGGTGCCAAATATTAAAACCTCTTCCGGCCGTTTGTCACAGCGTAGCGCAAGCTTGGGAATGGCCGCATCTCCGCCCCTAGCAAGCATCTCTTGCTTTATTATCAGGGCCTCCATGCTGCTTACGCCCCGGACATTCAGGATGCGGAATGATCCCTTCCGGGAGAGCACTCCAAATCCCCGCTCGTCCACCTCTGTTCTCCGCAGTATCTCGGTCAGATCCTCGCCCTGGCCAAGATATCCCAGTACCTCCACACCCAGATCTTCATCATCGACTTTGGCCGGATGGCCTCTAATGGCCTCTGCCATGGCCACCGTTTCTCTGCTGGAAGAGATGTCATGCGTCCGGACGATGTGTGCTCCCAGATAAACAGCTATTGCGGTGGCCGCCAGGGTTCCAGGGAGCCTCTGTTGGGGATCGGGCTGTCCCAGACTCTCTCCGATAAAGGATTTGCGGGACAAAGCTGCAACCACCGGCTGTCCCAGAAAGCGCAGCCTCTCAAAGCCATCCAGGAGTGCCAGATCAAAAATTCCTGTCTTCTCCGGTATCCATTTGCCAATCCCTGGGTCTACAGAAATATTTTGTGGAGATACGCCTGCTTGGACTGCATCCCGCACCTTTTCCCCCAGTCGCGGAATTATCTGATTCATATAGAGCAGATCACCTGGTTTTTGCAGAGAGGCCATGATGATCAAGGAGCCGTCGCATTTTGCCACACATGCCGCCATTTTGGGGTCACTGAGGCCTGAGACATCGTTTATGCAGGCGGCGCCGCACGAGAGGGCATCCTCTGCTATGCTCGCCCTCTGCGTATCTATGGAGATGGTGATATCCAGGTTGTCCAGGATCTTTTTCAGGGCAGGAAAGAGCCGTTCTCGCTCTATGGCTTCGCTTACCGGGGGGGATCCGGGCGCAGTGGAGACTGCTCCCAGATCTATCATATCAGCGCCCTGAGCCTTCATACCCTCGGCTATGGAAAGAACCTCGCTTGAGCAGGCTACAGAGCCCTTGTAAAAGGACTCAAGGCTGAGATTGATAATCCCCATCAGCCGCACGGGCTGGTTGTCTCCTACACGGACCTTTCCCACCATGCCTTCTATCAAGCCCAACACCCGAAGCTTACATGCTCTTATATTCAGCGAAGAATTCTTGATGATTATTCCGACAGGCGCAGCAAGATGCCTGTCCTTCTGGCCCTATCGATGGCTCGGTCAAAGAGGACCAGCCCCAACACGAGGTAGAAGACGGCCAGAAATATTCCCGTAGCCAAATGGTGCGGGCCGGGAATAAATATTGACCTGTAGTATTCCAGGAAGTAGGTCAGCGGGACGGCCCTGGCAAACATCTGCAGAACAGGGGGCAACACATCCACCGGATAGTAGATTCCGCTAACCAGCAGGATCAATCCACTCAGGCTCCAGGCGGCAACATCCGCCTTCTGGCCGAAGGTGAGTATGGATATGCAGACCGTGATTCCTATAACTGCCGCCGTGGCGAAGACTCCCGCCAGAAATATCAGCACCGGCAGGAGCCCACCCCTCTGGAAATCGAACCCGAAGAGGTAGCGGCTTACTACTATCAAGATGCCAAAGACTATGCTCCCGCGAACGATGCCAAAGAGCAGAGCTCCGAAGATCAGATGATAACTATGCACCGGGGCGATGAAGGTGTTCTTGATGCTCTTGGACCACATGTCGAATAAGAGAACATAGGCCACATCCATCTGTGCCACCTGCAAAACGGTAAGCGCGATGGAACCCACCAGCAGGAAAGAGACCATCGACTCATCCACCTTCAGAAACCGGGTGAGCAGACCTATGGAGAGCAAGCTGATCATGGGCCAGAAGAATAGCTCGAAGACTGTGAAGATATTCCGTCTGGAGATAATCCAGTTCTTGTAGGCCGAAGCCAGATACTTATTCAGTTCACCTTGCCAGTTCAATGAAGACATCCTCCAGGTCCGGCTCTTTTATGTTTATGTCCAGGATTTTGGCCTCTTGAAAGAGCTTGACGATCCTGTCCACGCTATCCTCACTTCTATCTATCACCATCTCCACCCTGCCGATCTCGGATTTAAGCCCGAGAACGCCCGGCAATCTTCCCAGAGCCCCGATATCCGCCTGGCCGGAGTAAGTTATCACCACCCGTTCTCCCAAACCGAGATGGTTCTTCAGATTTTGGGGTGTATCCAGAGCTACGACTTCACCCTTCCTTAAGAAGGCAATCCTATCGCAGAGCATCTCCGCTTCGGGCATATAATGCGTGGACAGAACCACGGCTACGTTCTCTTCTTCATGAATTCTCCGAATCAATGCCCGGATCTTTATGGATATGTCCGGATCAAGGCCGGTGGTGGGCTCGTCCAAGAAGAGGAGACGAGGGTGGTTGAGCATGGATTTGGCGAGAGAGAGCCTCTGTTTTATGCCTGTGGAGAGATCCTCAAACTTCAAGTCCCGAAAATCGCCCAGTTCAAAGGCATCTATCTGGTCCTCAACTGTCCGGGAGAGGCCGGAGCCGTACAGGCCATAGAGCATGCCGTAATGGCGCAGATTCTCTCGCACCGTCAGGCTCCAGGGGAAGTTGGGCTTGGCGGTACTGATGTTTATTATTTTGCGTATCTCTCCTCGATCGCGGCGTGCGTCAAGGCCCATGATGGACAGACTGCCCTGTTCCGGGTAGATCAAAGTGGAGAATATGGAGATAAGCGTGGTCTTGCCTGAACCGTTGGGGCCCAGCAAGCCAAAGATCTCTCCTACATCTATATCCAGCGATATATTATTAAGGACGGTGGTGCCGGTTCCTAAGAAACTCTTATACCTTTTGCAGATTCCCTTCGCTTCGACCGATTTTTCTATCATTTCCGCGATCTTCCTCTTATCTCTTTGCCAGAATTCCTGGCCTTCTTCCTTTGCGCCGATAAAGAAGCTCAGACTTTTTCAGGAGGAGAAAAGCTGCCATGAAGGCAAAAATTATTCCCCCAACCAGCAATGCCAGGCTGCCTGGGAAATTATCAGATCCGGTCAGGGCCAGAGGAAGAGCGAGTTCCATACGGCTTTCGCCGGATTGAATCAGGCATCCCAATTGATAATCCTGCAGGCTGGCGTTTGCATCCACGGCGACGATGAAGCTGGCCAGAGCCATTTTGCCGGGCCCGAGGTCTCCTAATAAGATATCCGGGCCTTCCACATGAAAAGGAGGCGCGGCCAAGAGCCTGGCTGAACAGTTTTCCATGGTTTTGGCTCCATAGTTCTCGATCACCACACTTATTGTCCCGGATTTGCCTCTCAGGAGCTCGGACTTGATCCCTATGATGCGCAATGGCTCCTTATCTCCGGTTACAAATACTCTCAGGTTGAGGCTCTGATTGAATGATTGGTAGAGGGGCGAGACCGTTCCGTTGCTTACGCTCACATCCACCTGCCTCATGTAATCGAGATGAAGTGGAAGCTCGAACCATCCGCGGGAGCTGTTCTCGGCGGTGATATTAAATTGCAGCGGAGAAATGTCTCCCGAGCGAAGAACTGAGATATGTTGCGGGCCTGATGTCACGCGCAAAGATTCCCTCCCATCCAGTACGGCATTGATGTTCAAAGCATCGAAGCTATGCATTTCCTCTTTCAGCTCAGCTCTTACGTCGTCTGGTGGGCCGTTGTCGTTTATGGGAATCAGCTCCTCCAGTCGGCCTGTATTGGCCAGGTCGATTTTGAGGAGACTGTTCCCCGGGTTAAGAGCGGGATTTGTAACAGATGCCTTGAGATCAAGAATGCCGAGGGACTTGTAGTGATCATCGGCGAAAAAGATGAGATCTTCTGCCAGACAGGTCCCGCCAAGAATCAAGAGGATGCAGACGATCTCGAAGAGCTTCATTCCCATAAGTCTAGTCTGCATCCATTAATTAAGTCTATCTCGACAATTATTCTGGTCCCCATAGTTCGCGAACTTCAATCTATCTGCTGGCAATCGTGCTTAAGAAAAAGACTAAGGCCGCCGTCAGAATTATGGTCGCTCCGGAGGGAACGTCCAGCATGTATGATATCAATAGGCCGATGGTCACAAAGACCGCGCCCAGGAATATGGAACCGGCCATGATGGCGGGCAGGCCCTTCATGTGCTGCCGGCTTATGGCCCCTGGAATGGTCAAGAGGGCTATGACCATGATTATCCCTACTATCTTGATCAGTACCACGACGCTGAATGCCACCATTGTGAGGAGCAAGAGACGAAGACCCTGTACCGGAAGGCCGATGGCCTCTCCGTAGATGGGGTCGAAACTCAAAATGAGAAACTCTTTGTAGAGGAGATAGACCAGGACCAGGATGATCGCGGTGAGTATTGAGATCATCAGCACATCGCTCCCTGTCACCGCCAGAATATTGCCGAACAAATAGCCATAGAGATCTCGGGCATAGCCCTGGGAAAGCGTCAAGAGCATTACTCCCAGAGCCATGCCTGTGGCCATGAAGACGCCGATGGCAGTGTCCTCAGAGACGCGGGCCCGGTGGCTGATCACTCCAATGCCCAGGGCGGTCAGGATCGCCGAGCCTATTCCGAAGACCAGCGGGTCGAAGCCAAGGAAGTAGCCAAGACCTATGCCGCCAAAAGCAGCGTGAGCTATTCCATCGCTGATGAATACTATTTTATTTAATATTACATATATTCCAATTATGCCGCAGAGCACCGAGGCTGCCAGTCCTGCAGCCAGGGCTGTCCTCATGAAGTCGTACTGGAAAAAATCTAATTGCAGCTCAATCATGTTCCCTCAAGACCCTATGGGGAGTTCCATGCGCTATCATCTCCACCGGGCAGCCGTAAGCTTTCTCGATGTCCTCGTTGGTGATCTCCTTAGAGCCGTGGTAGTAGAGCCGTTGGTTTAGGCAGGCGATTTTGCTGACGTATTTAGAGATGGCTGTGACGTCGTGAGATACCATTACAATGGCAATTCCCAGATCATGATTCAGGTGGCTGAGCAGATCGTAGAACTCCGTCTGCTGAGCGGAATCAACTCCTGCCGTGGGCTCATCCAGCAGGAGCAACTCGGGATCGGAGACCAGCGAGCGGGCCACAAAGACCCTCTGCTGCTCTCCGCCGGAGAGTGCGCCAATTTCGCGTTCGGCGCGGTCATCCATTTTTACGGCCTCCAGCGCACGGCGCGCCGCCGCGCGGTCTTCCGGACCATAGCGGTGGAAGAGGCCGATCCTGCTGTATCTTCCCATGAGCACCACATCCTGGACCTTGACCGGAAAGCTCTGGTCGAACATGGTCTTCTGCGGCATGTAGCCCACGCGCCCGCGGGCCGCCTCGGGCGTCAGTCCAAAGATTTTGATCTCGCCGCGGTCGGGTTTGATCAGGCCCAACATTACCTTCAGCAGCGTGGATTTCCCGCCGCCGTTGGGACCGATCAGACCCAGGAAGTCGGACGGCTCAAGCTCCAAGTTTATGTCCTCCAGGACGGCATGCTCTGCCCGGCAAACCCAGAGGCCCTTAATGGATACCGTCGTCATTTCAAACTCCTGGCGATCTCCTGTCCGGAATATTGCATGTTCTCCAGATAATTTGGTCCCAGTGGATCCAGGGCGACCACCTTTGCCTTTATCTCCTGAGCTATAACTTCTGCTGATTTAGGATTGTATTGCGGCTCTATAAATATAACCGTAATATTGTTTCTTTTCGCTAAATCGATTATGCTGCCCAGGTACTTGGGCCCCGGCTCTTTCTCGTTCTCCAGGATGGGGACCTGATCAAGGTTATAATCCCTGGCGAAATAGGTCCAGGCTGGATGGTATGCGATGAAGATCCTGCCCGACTTTGCGGCAAAGGTCCTGTTCAGATCTTCGTCGAGTGCCTTCAGTTTCTGCAAATAATCGTCTCTGTTCTTCAGGTAATATTTTCCGTTTGCCGGATCTACCTTTATCAGCGCTGAGCAGATGTTATTTACCTGAATGGCCGCATTTCTCAGGGATATCCAGATGTGCGGGTCCGTCTCCCCACCGCTTTCATTGACGAGCTTGACTCCCCGGGAAGAATCCACTATTAACATGTCCCGATTGACCTGCAGAACCTTATCCATCCAGAACTCGAGGCCTCCACCGTTCATGATATAGAGGTTCGCCAGTGCCACATCTTTCATCTGGGAGGGGGCGGGCTCATAAGTATGGGGTTCGGCTCCCGGCGGGACAAGCACCGTTACTTCAACTTTGTCGCCTCCTACTGCAGTGACGAAGTCACCAAGAGGTGCAATGGTTGTGGCCACATTGATCTTCCCGGTGGGCGGTTCCTCTTGGGAGACGCAGCCGCATAGCAGCGGCACGAGCAGCAGCAAAACCAATATCAGTATTCTATTTATATTACTAATCATACTTTTGCACCCGAATTTCTGAGATTCTTGCCGATGTATTTGGAGTGCGTTTTGCCGCCTTCTCTCCAGTAACCATACCAGTAAGGACCGTGTGGACAGCCCTTGCAGTTCTTGCCGCAAGAGACCAGCTCCTGTCTGTAGGTGATGGAATCAATTGTCGTCACCTGCTGCACAACTCTTTCCACGGGCAGTTCCTCTGACAAAAGTGGTTGGCCTGTCTCTGCGATGAGGTGCTCTACCAGGTCCTTTATCTCGAAGAGCGTGGAAAGGTCCTGGCGCTCAAGTGAGCTGCGGATGGTTTTGGGTATCAACAAGATCTCTTATGTAACGATGCTTATATGCTTATTGCTGGATTACATAAGAATTGTACCGTCCTGAAACTTTTCTTCGTGTCCGGGAATCTATCAGGCTTTCTATGTGGCTTACTGGGGCTTCACCACCAAGACACAAAGGCATAAAGGCGTCCATTAGCCTCTTAGAATGTCGCGGAAATTCGGCTTAATAGTTGTTTGTTCTTCGAGTCTTGGTGCCGTTGTGGTGAAATCAGTAGCTTCAAATTTCACACCAATTAAATCCTGGAGCGGTTCGGACTTCAGGGTTGTACCTGCTGCAGAGCGTATCGATTGGAGGAGTAATTCTATGATTTTTGCCATCTCCTTTGGCCCCCATATCTTTCTCTTTTTTTGCTTAGTCTCAATCATAGTTCAATAGTAGTCTAGATTAGCAGTCTAAATCTAATCTATTTTAGACGTGTTCAGACGAATGGCAAATCGCTTTGCTGATAGTTATTTCTGCAATTTCATTCATCATATTCATGCCATTTTTACTAGTCTAACTCGGAGATTTATAACGCGTTTTAGACAATATCCATCTAGATCTGGGACCCCTTCCGAGCACCTCGATTGCACACCTTCGGTGCGCATTTCCTGGAGCAAATTCCTTATACGCAATTTCTTTTGCTCCTCTCACCCCCATATCCGCCCTGGCTCGATCCTCTTGAAGCCAGCCAGCATGATGCACCCCCATCTCCGGCGCAGAGCTGCCTCTCCCAGGCCTCGCCCGCCCTCGCGTCCCGCACGCATGCTCGCGCCCGCCCGCGTACCCATAGTTCGCCCAGACCACCTGCATCAGCACGTAGTATCCGAAGTTGAGCCGAGAGTTGATATGGTCTTTGGCCGCTGGGTTGTCCCGACCAGGGAACTTCCCGTATCCTGCGAAATAATCCTTTTGCGAATACCATAGCGATCTGTCGATTATATTACGACGATTATCGTTGATGCGGTTCAATCAAGTTCTGATTGGGCGGGACATTCTGCCGTAGTGGAACTGGGGCGGATTCGCATGAGGGAGCTTTAGGTCCGGCGGCACTGGGAGATTGAGCAGGTCACAAGAGAGATGAGCAGGCCTCAGGCGCGGGCTGCTCGGGGTCGGGCGAGCCTGGAGAATGCTGATTACAGGGGTTGACTCAATTTAGGGGTAAAAATATGTTGGCTCTCCGTCATTTTCTGTGGCTAACCTCTGGTTACGGACGTTCACCACAGTGGCACAGAGCGCACGGTGGACTCACTGATTATCCAATCCTCTACTTTTCAAAGATCGTCTTGATTGTCGGTCTGTTCAAGTAGATCAAAAGGGCCCCTGCTATAATGACATCGATGATTCCCGCTGTCAAGACTTCAGGAGTATTTCCACCAAGGGCGATCCTTGCTAACGCTTGAAGCAGGTATATGGCTGAGCCTATATTGGCAAGCAACCAGCCCTGGAACTGGAGCTTGATGAGACCCGAGCCGCATAGTATTAAAAGAGCACCAAAGATCAGACGGACGATTGCTGTCATGGGTGAATGGAAAATGGCAATTATAGCTAATAGTACATAGTTGAATCCTTGAAGGAAAGCGATTGCAGCCAGAATGAAAATCCCAGTCGGGACATCTTTGCCAGATCTCTTCATACAGATCTATCCATTAGAACGATAATCCCTTTGATATTTATGTCTAATCTATCATATTTAAGCATGATGACTGCTCAGATGGCTGCATGGAGGAGAAGGCTACCTATGAACTATATCCTGCCGATCTGCTGCACGGGTGGGCAGGCCTCCAAACAGCCAGATAGGGCTTGATCTCCGCCGGAATCTCCTTGCTGGTCTCGGGCCTGTCCAGTCTATTGGGATGCAAGGGTGCAGCTTCAGCCCGGTTGCACAGATGCGCAATTTCGCGCTTCAATGAATCTCTCAACATGAATCAGGCGATATTTGATCGCATTGGGATGAGATGGGATGAGATCAAAAATTGTCTGATTGGCGATGACCGAATATACATATTATTGATTAAATAATTTATAAAATCTTAGGAAATTCGAGGATTATGATAATTGTATTCATAAATATGGATGATATAGATTGGCCCATGAATATTTGGTATAGTCTCACCTGATTGACTTAGTGTCATAGATCAAATGCGACTTCGGAGTTCGGCCTAATTTTGCCATTGCCTCGGCAATCTTAATAATAATCTCGTTTAGATCTTTAGGTCCGGCGGCACCGGGAGATTGAACCGGTCACAGGAGATATGAGCAGGCCTGAGGCGCGGGGCTACTTGGGATCGGGCGAGCCTGGAGAATGCTAATTTACAGGGGTTGACTTAATTTAGGGGCAAAAATATATCGAATGGAGAGGCCCATGCGGGCAGGAGGGCTGTGGGCTGCACATGCGGGCCCGGCGGCGGGAGGGACGCGGGGGCGCGCGGGAGCGAGGGCGCTGGGCTGCAGAGATTCGATTCGAAAGTGTGCGGGGTGGAGAACCGATGGAACTGCACGAAGTCGAATAAGCCGAGATGAGTGGTCGAAAGAACTGGAAACTAAAAAAGGGGAATTACAGGCTATTGCTAACAGCAGTATTCTCTGTACCTACACACCTTTGGATTCTGGCACTTTCCCGGGTCCCGCTCGTAGAAGATGAGATCTTGCTTGCTATCCCTTTCCTCAACAAACCACTGCCTAACCTCGTCGCTTATGATGAAGAAATCTCTCTCGATATGCGGCGTGGGATGATTTTTCGGAAAGCTAAGGTAAACTGTGCAGCCGATGTTGATTGGCACTTCATATAGACTCTCGTAAACCAACGCATAACCTGTTGCAGAGAGCTTGTGGAAGTCTCTCTTCGGCCCCGTCTTGAGGTCACAAATGAGCATCCCGCTCATATTGATGGCATCGGCTGAAAGATTGCTGCTCAAGCCCAGGTACTGCCCATCGAGTTTGTGCTCCACAACAAACGGCAGGGCGTGATTTATCAAAGAATCATCACTTAGGTACTTGTATTTGGCAAGATAGGCAAAGATAGAGGAGACTATTCTGCTTACCTCAAAGGACCAGAGCTTTCTCAAGTTCTCGCCAACGTATTTGCTGATCTCCGTAGAGCATTTTACTTGAGAAAGCTGTTCTTCAGCTTCGATTATAGCATCCGGAAGCCGCTCCATCAGGATCTGTGGAAGGTCGGTACAGATGCTCATACCTTCTCTGTAGATCAGTCTCTTGGTTGTGGGATAAAGCTCTGCCATGGCCTGATGGTAAATGCGACCCGTTACCATCTCCTCGCTGGCTGGCACGCTGACCTTCTGCACATGCCTCAGATAAGTATCCCGACTGGTTTCACAATACTTATCTGAGACTTCCCAGACGGGCAGGAGTATGTCATGGGGCGGTGATAGCTCTGCGAAGTGCCAGTTCCAGCCTCTGAGTTCTTCAGCTATGCTTTTCTCCCGTGCTTTTGGGATGAGCTTCTTCAGAAGATATTTGCGCTCCTCTTCGGAAAAGAAATACATGGTGCCCTCCTATAATAGTGATGTCTTAATCATCAGATTGATGTCCAACACAGTATCGGCTGTATTCGCAGTCCGTGCATCTGCCAGGATTCTTGGTACCGACAGGCTCGACCTCTTCTTCGATTATCTGGCCTACTTCGCGAATCATTTTTAGTGTACGCCTGCGGATCTCATCATCGAGATCGATCTGCACATTAACTCTATCTTTGCTGTAATGAATGAAGCCTCGCTTGACAATAGTCTTGAAGTTCTCTTCCACCAGAAGAGCATAAGCGGCCAGCTGGTATTTGTGGTTTAAATGAATGCCTCCATTATGGGAGAAGCCGAATTTGTAGTCTACCGGGATGAACTCTCGTTCGGTCTTCACCAGATAGTCCAGAATTCCTCTCAGGCCAAGGGTGCTGCTCTCAAGAGCTACGCGAAACATCTTCTCAGCCTGGTCCAGCTCCGGATCGTAGAAGAGTGCACCTTTGCGGCGTTTCTCTTTGGAAGTGATTGAATCGTGCAACTCTTTGCCCGTTTCCAGCTTCTGATCAGGAGGCTTTGGAACGTGCAGCACATGATCAAAGTAGATTATTTTAGAACAGTAAAGATACTGCTTCACGTCGCTGACTGTGATCATTCCGTGCCCATCCAGAAGTCGCATTTCATTGCAATCAACATCTGCCCTAAAGGACGGTTACGTCCTCCTCCTTGACCTCGTAGATCTCGCCGATGCTTTCTTTGAGGGAGAAACATTTGCTGCATAGTGGATAGAACTGGATGTTTCCTTCTCGGTCATGCATCATCTTCTCCAGCCGCAGCCGGAGCTTTTCGCGGGTGTTGTGGTTCAGTATTCCACTGAAGGCGCTCTCCTGGATGCGAATGCAGCCATAATCCATCAAAACCTTAGCCACTCTGGTTCGCAGGCTGTTTTCGCTGATGTCGTAAATGATTATCGTATCCACAGGCTCCCTCCGAGAATCACCATCGTGGGGTAAAGGGCTCGTAACATGGTCGCTCGCCACGCAGGAATGTGGCCACTGTCGATGCTTGAGAGCGGATGATGTTGCGCAGGATCTGGCTCTTCTCCCGGTAAGTTATGCCCTCGTCTAAGCGGCCATAGAATGCCGATGAGGCGATTTTCATGCCATCCTTGGTCATGCGGCAGTCCTCCTGGAAGTGGCCGGGCCGCATCTCGCGGGCCAGGCCCACAACAACCCGGTCTACCATCAGGGGCCGGAACTCCTCCATCATGTCATAGACGAGCTTCTCCTGGCCGGGCCGATCGGCATGCAAGAAGCCTGCATAGGGGTCCAGGCCGGCATAGAGAGTGGCCGCCCAGACCTCCTGCTCCAACAAGTAGTATCCGAAGTTGAGCAGGGAGTTGATGTGATCTTTAGCCGCTGGGTAGTCCCGACCAGGGAACTTCCACTCATCCGGGATCAACTTGGCCCAGGTCCTCCAATAGATCTCTGCGCCATTTCCCTCCACGCCCATGATCCTCTCCCGGACGTCTTCCACGCGGCCTTTTATCAGGTCAAGCCTGGGGATGAGGGCCTCGATCTGGTTGGAATTCTCGCGAAATTCCTGCCAGAGGTCCTGCTTTTCTCCTTTCCACTTCTTCGCGAATGACTTAAGGAGCGAGGACTGGTTCCTTAATTTGCCGCGGATGAAGGACGTGGCGAGATCTGTTCCGCGGGCATCTCCGTAGGCATAGTACTGCTCGCGTCTCGTCTTCACGGTGCCGCCCAGGCTTGCCGGAATGAGCCTGGCAAGGGGCTTGCCGTAGTAGCTGGCGAAGACGATCTCCACGCCCAGCTCATCGGCCATCTGGATGGCGTCTGAGGATACGGAAATGCCGCTGCCCAATATCAGGATCTGCTCCACTCCGCGAGCTGGAATGAGCACCTCCGGCTCGTCCTTGCGGGTGATGCGAAACTGCTCGCTCGATTTGCCGAGGAAAGAGCCGCGGTCGGAGAGGATAATGCGGGACATATTTTTCCTTGAATACTGTATTCACAGTTACCGATTTCTATATCTGAAGCCCTTTTTCAGATTCATATACGAGATTTGCCACCCAGGGATCATTCGACGTGTCAATTTTTGGCTTTAACCAAGATAATGAGGAGGTCCGAATTGGCACTAAGAGGCTATTGGCCTCAATCCATAATCCCATATTCTTTCTCTTTTTGTACTCCTCTAAAAGGCTTCTTGGAAGTACCTCCATAGTTCCATCTGTTTTCTCAATAATGGACTCAACCCAATCTTGATAGGCTCCTGCAAGAAGACGATTTTCAAAGTCATCAATATCCGGATGGTTGAAGCCTTCTTCGAATTTTGCTTTGTCTTTTCCTTGATATCCTTCTCCATAAACTCTGTCTGCCGCATCGACTAAATCTTTCTCACCAATCGGATTATCCAGTTCTTGCAGTTCATCGATGCTTAATTTTATCTTACATGTAGGCTGATGGAATTCACCCGTACATTCGCAATAGAGGTTGCGCGGATTCACTTGTCTGGTGAAGACAACTATCTTTGCGGGAGGTCTTTTTCCCGACCGATTAACACGTCCCATACGCTGGATCAATGCATCAATAGGTGCGGGCTCGAAAAACGCTTGATCAAAGTCCACATCAAGACTGACCTCAACAACCTGAGTAGCTACTAAGACCTTGGGTAGGCTTTGGGTGGTAATCTCTCGTTCAATTCGATTTCTATCTTCTTGGTTAAATCGGCTATGAAGAAGCTTAATATTTTCACCGGGCAACTGTTTTTTTAACTCAGTATATATACTCTGAGAAGTTTTAACGTGATCGCAAACAATGAGAGTCGATGAGCTGTCGGAAATAGATTCACGCATATTCTCAAGATGATCCTTCATGGAACCCTCTTTTATCTTTAAAATATGCCTTTTTTTATCTAGTATTTTACGATCTTCTTCTTTTTTGGGATTTGGTTCAATAAATGAGAGGGGTCCCATCTTATCTGTTATCAATTTGCGTAGAAATGAAGGGAATGTTGCAGAGAGGAAAAGAAATTTCGCGCCCCATTTGGCAAATAGTTTTGCCGAACCTAATGTAAGTCCGACTACTTTAGGATCATAGGCATGTATTTCATCAAAAATGAAACAAGAATTCTGAAATTCACAAAGCATATTTTCCCATCCTTTCCCTCTCAAAACGTAACGCAGTATTTGATGAGGAGTGCATACCCTAATGGGAAACCAAATCTCCCGCGCTAAACTCGTTAGGATTTTAGCTCTTTGTTGCTTATCGAGGCAAGATACTTCGTTATCATCGGTGTCTAGCATGCTGTAGAGGGCCGATGTTGCACGGTGATGAAGAAGTCCAACATTATCTTCCCCAAAAATCTCGGTCAAACGACGATGCATCGCGTTAATACTAGCAGTATAAGGAAGAATGTAAAATAATCTTCCATTCGGCCTTTGATTTTTCTGAGCCCAAAGCAATGCTGCTTCTGTTTTACCTGATCCAGTGGGTGCCCTCAAAATCAAAGATCCTGCAAAATTCCCTACATCTGATTGAAAGGGTCTTAATTCCGATTTTATAATAGAAAATTTAACTAATTGTGGAATCAATGGTGGAATTTTATGAGCACTCCCTAAATGATCCGATGCTATCGTGAGCCCTCGTAAGGTAGACGCGTAGTAACGGTCCTGAAAGGGAATAACTTTTCTCTGACCTCTCCTACCTGCAGATCTTTCAAGCCAAGATGGATCCAAAGATAGAGATGATAGCTTTGGTGTTGCTTGCCAAGAGCTAATTATCGAATCCTTTTCCAGATAATTGAAGATTAATCGCCACTCTTCTAGAAATAGCTCTTCGTTTTCGGTCCACTCTTGAGCCATTTCCTTCCAGAACGGTGTTTCATAATTTCGTAGAGGAATTTGTTCATCTGGCAAGCACCCCCAGATTTGCGATATACCGTCTGAAGGAATACTTTTATGATGAGTAAGGATGGCAAAAATTACAGCAGGGGCAAGAGGAATACTTTCTACTCCCGACGCGAAGGATGCAGAGATGATCTCATGCCGTTTTCCGCTCCAACCTACTTTTTCGCCTCGCAAGACTTGTTGAAAACCGGTCGCTGCTTTTCCCACATCATGCAATGCCACCGCAAGAAGTAAATCTTTTTTAAGTTTTTCTTTTGCATCAGTGGGAAGTGGCAGAGACTCCAAAATTGCTTGAGCAACTTTTAGGCAAGCGATAGTATGCTCGGAAAGAGTTTCTCCAGTACTTTTGGATAGAATTTTTTCATTCATCTTCTATCCACTCATGAAGGTAGATTATATAATTCTCATCAGGAGTGTCGGTTGGGCGATATAGATTATTTCGCTCTATTTCAAAACGAATATTTGTTGTAGGAATCATTGCCTGGTAGACCCCAAAAGGTCCCGTTTCTCTTGTATAACCCATCCTATTATTACTTATCCATTCTGGAAGGCGAACTACTAAACCAGGAATACCAGGTTGAGGTGATGGAATTAAAGTAGGTCCCAGTGAGCCTTTTGGTGTTAGAATGAGATCAATTTCTTTAACAAATTTTATCCAGGCTATGTCTTGTGATCGACCGAAGCAGGGAGTTGCAACTGGATTGTGAAAGACTTTTTTAAACTCAATGTTCGTAATATAGAGGTCTAGCTTTGGGTGCCAATAGACCTGTCTTTTGTAAATTCCTTGACCCTTGGATTGGGGTTTGAGATGTCCTTTATGGTCCACTTTCAACCTATTGGTCCTTTCCAACTCCAAATCATGGGACTGGCAGTGAAATTCGAATCCGATTCTTGTTTCTTTATTTCCAACAGGGCGACCTGCACAAGCACTGATCATACCAAGAATATTACTGTACGACGGAACGGGAGTACTTATCTGAGTTCCACTAATTGTAAGAGGATAGCGGAAGGAAGAGGTTAATCCTTCCAATCGCACATGTAACGCCGGAATTTGGATCATTTGACGGAATCCTCATCATCAGGTATGTAGGCTCCAATTTTCTGAGCAGCTTCAAGTGGACTCATAACCAAGATCTCTGTCCCTCTTTTATTTTCATTCTGCTCAACTGGTAGCATCTTTTTGTTCAATAGTTTAACCTCGCTTTCGTTTTGCAGGTAACCTGAGCGAATGCCTATCAGGACAGGGGTTACAATCCTATCCGAGTAATCATTTATGATCTCTTCAAGCGTCTCTATTTTTAAGACTGGACCTTCCGGACTATCCTTGAAAAGATGATTAAAGATCGGATTTCCGCAGGTTAGTCCTGCCAGGATTAAGACTTTTGGAGAAACGTCTGTCCCAAACTGAGCCTGCTTTGCGCCTCCACGCAATACAGAAAGTGCTTTGAATAGTTCCATAGCGCGTTCTTTAGATGAAGGTTCAGCTTCCTTTGTGATTTTGTATACCTTTCCTATACGACCACTGTTGCTCAAGGTTTTATAAGGCTCTTTGTTTGTTACATCAGCTAATTTGCCGTCTTGGATAAGTTTATTTGCTTTTGTCTCCTCTAGTTCGATTCTATCACCAAGATTCCAATACGTTCCCAGACGACTGTAATCTAAGCAGAAGATACCTTGAAGATGCGTATTATAAAAGCGTGTGGTATATGGAAGAGGACTACATGGGTTCTCGATAAAAGCCACTTCTACGCCTTTCTCTTTAGCTATTTTTAATAACTCTTTCCTGAGAAGGTCTAAGTTATTATCATCCACATGTGATCTTATTCTATTTGCTACATCACTATTAATTTCGGCCAACCTTTCCCAGACTGTTTTCTTTTTATCCTTCTTTTTATCTGATACTGAAGAAAGGAACCGCTCAACTTCAGCCTCTGCAAGAGCCGGCGGGTCATATCTTGTAAGATGGACGAAACCTTCATCTTCTCCCTTCCATCCAGCAGAACGAAGAGATATCAAGACTGATGCCATAAATGGTGATGCTCGCATTACTGATTTGGTTCGCACTGAACTCGTCTTTCCTTCCTCGGTTTCTTCCTCTTCATCGGCAACTTTTTTCCCCTGGCTTTCTTGTGCTCTCATATAACCAAATATATCGTCTTCCGGAAAATCAACGGGATTCAATTCACTGGCAATCTTATTGACGTTCCCTTTGGGATTCCAACCGATGGCTTTTACTTCGCTTGCTGGCCAGCCAGTTTCTTCGATAAAGGTATTCCGCAGCCATCTTTTCCATGCTTGAGATGATACATAGGGGACTTCACCTCTTCCATCCCTAAATGTCTTGGGAATTGTGACATTTCGGTCCTCGCCGTCTCCTAAACCAGCACCATTTAAGAAAGCTGCGTCTGCCTGAATTAGAAACGTTCCTGCCAAATGGGATAATTTTTTCTCGGTCATTTTGATACCTCCTCAATCCTCTTTTAGTCTTTTTCTATAGAGATTTGCCACAAATAGATGCAATTGAAATAGCCGCTCAGATTTTATGTTTTGTCCATCATCATCGATCAAGAATTCGTCCCACTCTTTTTTAGATAACGGCTTAGTCGATTCATTCCATCCTTTTGTCAATTTTTCTTGAAACCAGAAAAGTCCAATTTCTTTGACCCGTAATCTCTGCAATACGTCACGATGAAATCTGTCAAGTCCTCTTTCATTGATATGATAATTGAATTCAGATTCCATCATAAATTTAATATTCGCTGGTAATACGTCGATAGGCTCTTCACAAACTAATTCCGATATATCATTAAACCTTTGTTTTTCGTTAAGCCATTGTATCCATAACAATCGCATTTGGAAAAGCAATTCCGAAACAAAAAGATTCCCGCTTTCCAGTTTGCAGAGATCCGACCAAGTACAATAATTGAAACCGTTCCTGGATTCTGCAAGTTGGACAAACTGATTCCGGAACCACAAGATATCGGTCTTACGACCCATTTGGGATATTATTTCCTTTTCGAATCTGTCTTCCCCGTTTTCATCTATATATGCATTATAGATTTGCGAAGCGTAATAAACTATTTTTGATTTATTTCTATTCTTAGAACTTGGTGAGGATTCCTATAAACCCATCTTACCTTTTAATATGAAAAGCTTTATATACTAATATAACTATTACATAATATGGATTCTTTTACTACTTGGATGTTACGAGGGCTTAGTGAAAAGCAAGGAACGTCTCGGTTGTTAAGGATATCGAATTTGATCAACTGGGTGCCGATCCGCCTGATCCTCGATGAAATGTATAACAACAAGACCGAGAAGGGTGGAAGACCGA
>Ga0209083_1000220_pt1 | contig 90898 bp, 96 predicted proteins | sample AM7aDNAmetaG_FD_184132 | JGI IMG/M metagenome (GOLD analysis project Ga0209083, IMG submission 184132) | Freshwater microbial communities from Finland to study Microbial Dark Matter (Phase II) - AM7a DNA metaG (SPAdes) (version 3) | ecosystem: Environmental > Aquatic > Freshwater > Lake ...
AATCTTCATCTGTTGAAAATGCTTTGTGAAACTTAATTGAATTCACACCTAAAAATTGATTTCCTTGATTCATGCTACAAAAGTAGCAATTATAAAAATAATGGGCGGTCTAAGCGCCTATACCAATTAGTTTATTTGGTATTAGTAATTAATCTTACAATGAATCATACATTTTGCTACAATATGTTTTTGAGGTTTCAAAAATTCAAATTGCCACTAACCCTTTTATATATGGAACTTTTTTCGTTATAATTTACTCCGTAAGACCTAAAAATTCTTGTTCAAATTTTGCCTAAAATCAATTGAAAAAAGGAAGTTGAATTAAACCAAACATTGGACAAAAAACCTGTAGTAATTAATGCCACAAAATTCTACAAATAAAATGAATTTCAGCTAATTACGTGTTAATCGAAGGTGCTGTTTTTAATGAAAAATATCAATATATTTGTATCGTAAACACGAAATATATTTTTCGACCCCTATTAAAATTAAAAGAGTATGAAAGCAACATCAAACACTTCAACTTTACTTAAAAAAGTAAAAGTAAATTTGTATAATATCTTGTTGACATCTACCATTGTCATTCTAATATCTTTTTTCTTTGGAAGTGCTATATTAAGCCATTAAGCATAAGTCTGTCTGACAGGTATTAGCTAAATAATAATAAGTCTCAATTATCATAAACAATCAGATTATGAAATTACATGTAAGCAACTCCGAACTGTATCTGAAGTTAAATGAAAATGCCAATTTTATTTTGCTGACACTTTCAATTCTACTTTTGATAGTTCTTTTTATTGTTGCTGCCGTTATAACAATATAAAATTTTGTATGTCAACTTTTATTGATTTAAAATGACATAGAAAAGGCTGAACGGATAATTCCATTCAGCCTTTTCTATATAGATTTCCATTTTACTGTCTTTTGAGTACAAAGGCCGTGCGGGCAGGAATATACAATTTAAGCCATTCTTTGCCGGCGTATTCTTTTGGTGCTGGACTTGTGTTGTGTGTAACGGTTTCATCAATCAGATTAAAACCTCCAAACAGCGTTTCGTCAGTATTCAACACGATTTTATAACTTCCCTTTTCAGCCAGAATACCATAATCGGTAAATGAACTTGAACCATTGAAGTTAAATACAAATACAAAATCACCGCGCTGATAAGCTAAAACCTGATCTCCTTCATTGTCCCAGAGTTGGTAGATTGGAATTTTATTAAACTCAGGTGTAGAATTGATTAAATTAATCATAGCACCATCAAATTCACCCATGGCATTATACAGGAACTTTTCATTATCAACCAGTTCCCATTGGCGACGTGCATATTTGTGTGACCAGCCGTTGCCTTCGCGCGGGAAATCAATCCACTCAGGATGTCCGAATTCATTTCCCATAAAGTTCAGATAACCACCATTAATGGTAGTGGCTGTAATGAGTCGAATCATTTTATGCAGTGCCACACCACGGTCAACCGTGAGTGTACTAGCGTCACGTTGCATATGCCAGTACATTTCGGCATCAATCAGCCGGAAAATAATGGTTTTATCACCAACCAATGCCTGATCATGACTTTCGGCATAACTAATGGTTTTTTCGTCAGCCCGGCGGTTAGTCAATTCCCAATAAATTTGACCCACTTTCCAATCTTCATCCTTTACTTCTTTAATCAGTTTGATCCAGAAATCGGGAATTCCCATGGCCATACGGTAATCAAATCCAATTCCACCATCAGCCACTTTTGTAGCCAGACCAGGCATTCCGCTTACCTCTTCGGCAACCGTAATCGCATTTGGATTTACTTCGTGAATTAATTTATTTGCCAGGGTGAGATAGCATATTGCATCACCATCCTGATTCATATTGTAATAGGATTCGTACCCGTTGAAATCTTCGCCCAAGCCATGGCTGCGAAATAACATAGACGTTACGCCATCGAAGCGATAACCATCAAATTTATATTCTTCGAGCCAGAATTTACAGTTAGAAAGCAGGAAATGAAGTACTGATGGTTTAGCATAATCAAAGCAAAGTGAATCCCATGCAGGATGTTCACGACGTGAGCCACCATGAAAATACTGATAGGGTGTTCCATCGAATCGTCCAAGACCTTCAATTTCATTCTTAACAGCGTGAGAATGCACAATATCCATTATTACCGAAATGCCTAATCCATGTGCATCGTCAATCAAGTGTTTTAGTTCTTCCGGAGTGCCAAATCGTGATGAAGCTGCAAAAAAGCTGGAAACATGATAGCCAAATGAACCGTAATAAGGATGTTCCTGAATGGCCATTATCTGTATACAATTGTATCCATCTTTGTGAATTCGGGGTAAAATTGATGTTCTGAATTCATTGTATGTGGATACTTTTTCCTCTGAACTCGACATACCAATGTGGCATTCGTAGATTAATAGAGGATCAATAGTTGGTTTGAAACTGCTATGCCTGAATTTATATTGCTGAATTGGATTCCATACCTGCGCACTGAAAATTTTTGTAGCCTCATCCTGTACTACTCTGCGCGCCCAGGCCGGAATACGTTCGCCACTGCCACCTTCCCACTCAACCAATAATTTGTAATGTTGCGAATGTGCCATCGCATAATCGGGTAAGCGAATTTCCCAAACCCCATTCTGTAGTTTTTTTAATTGATAATCGGGAAGTCGTTGCCAGTTATTGAAATCGCCAATCAAAAAAATGGCAGTTGCATTCGGTGCCCATTCGCGAAAAATCCAACCATCCGGCAACCTGTGAAGCCCAAAATATAAATATCCGGTAGCAAAACCTGACAATGATTGACCATCCGGAACGAGTTTTTTTTCCACGCTTTCGAAATACTCATATCGACCGTTTATCGCTCCTTCATAAGGTGTAAGCCAGGGATCGGATTTTAGAATTGCAAGATCTTTCATTATTTGATTTTTATTTAGTTCAAAGATTAGTAATCAGACTGAAATCAAACCTTTTTCAGGGCTTTACAGCATCACCTTCACAATCACTTTTTTGTGTTGTCCTTCGCCAATACAAGGCTGATGCGCGTCTTCCGGAAAGAATATGGCAAATTCGTACGGCTGTACATTTACAAAAGTTGTTGCTTTGTCGGCAAAGAAAGCTACATCTTTTTCTGCACTATATTCCTGAGTGGTATGTTTCAATTGACTTACAGCAATCCAGCCCATCGTTTCAGGAGCAGTTATGGGTACCTGAATATCAATATAGCGTTTATGGGTTTCCATTTTAGCTTCATCAGCCGATTTTCCAACGACTTCCTGCACATTTATAAACAAATCGGAACCATCCAATTCCATTTTTCCTAATGGCAAAGCAACCAGATCAGTATTTTGTAAAAATTCAAATGCCTTTTTAAAACGGGGATGAACTGACTCGTAAAGAGCCGCATTTTTCAATGAATCTAAAATCATCTTATTATTTACAATTTAATTATTTACTATTTACAATTGGGCGTGATAAATCACTTAATTTCATCTACTGTGTAATTCAGAAAACGGTTCAAAGGATAACCGGATTTCAGCACTTCGGCAACTATTGCCACAAAATCTTCGGATTTTGTTTGCGTTTCGTCAAATTTATAGTCTACCAGATAATGCTTTAGTTTAAGCAATTCAGCATCGGGAAAATCTTTGGGAAATCCCTGTGGTACAGTCTTGAGTTTATCTTCCTCGAAGAAATCAACAAAATATTGTGAGAATTCAGGGTTATGACGAATTTCATTCAATTCGTCGATATTATCGTACACGCTCTGACGAAGTGCTTTCAGTAGACTTGGTTCAGGTCCCCAAACACCAACTCCTACGAAACAACCATCCGGATCGAGATGAATATAATATCCGCCACGCTGGCTTTTACGCCCACCGGCAGATGCTATAAACACGCCAAAATGAGTTTTATAGGGCGTTTTATCATGTGAAAATCGGGTATCACGATAAATACGGAAAATGCAGTCTTTTGCTTCGACATGTTTAATTTCTTCGTCAAACTTCGAAATTTCCAGTATCAATTCTTTGCTGATTTGCTCAAATTCCACTTTTACCTGATCGAACCACTTCTTATTTTCGGCAAACCATTCCCGGTTATTGTTGAGTTTCAATTCTTTCAGAAACTCCAGTATATTATGTATGTTCATACAGAAATAAATTTGTGATTCACAAATATAAGGCAAAAATCAGAAATATTCTGACATAATATCTTTTTTTTTTATCACAATTTAATTTAGCAGAAAATTGATTACTTTTGCAAAACCTTTAAGAGAGCGAAATTACAAGCTAAATAATTTTAATTTGCTGACATTCAATAAGGTTTAAAGTATCAGACAAGTCAAATAATAAAGAATGAAACACAGGATAAACCATTTACTGGAAGAAGTAAACAAACTTGCCGCTTCGAATATTGATGAACTGGAAGCACTCCGCATTAAATATCTGAGCAAAAAAGGTCAGATTTCAGAACTCTTCAATGATTTCAGAAATGTGGGAAATGAGGAAAAACGCGAGGTCGGACAATTGTTGAATGACTTGAAAAATCAGGCACAAGACAAAATAAATGAACTGAAAGAATCGTTTAGTCAGACACCAGAATCAGACACTAAATCGGATCTAAGCCGTAGCGCAGACCCACTGAAAATGGGTACTCGCCATCCGCTATCGTTGGTTAAGCACGAAATTATCGATATTTTTTCACGTATTGGTTTTACCATTGCCGAAGGACCTGAAATTGAGGATGACTGGCATGTATTTGGTGCGTTAAACTTTCCGCCCGAACACCCCGCACGTGATATGCAGGATACTTTTTTTATCGAACAAAATCCGGATGTGCTATTACGAACCCACACTTCGTCTGTGCAATCTCATGTTATGGCTAATCAGAAACCGCCAATTCGCATGTTATTTCCGGGTCGGGTATATCGCAACGAGGCCATTTCGTATCGTGCTCACTGCTTTTTCCATCAGGTGGAAGGACTTTATATCGATAAAGATGTATCTTTTGCCGACCTGAAACAGGCCTTGATGTATTTTGCCAAAGAAATGTTTGGCGAAAATACGGAAATTCGCCTGCGTCCATCGTATTTTCCATTCACCGAACCAAGTGCCGAAATGGATATTTCCTGTAATATCTGCGGTGGAAAAGGTTGTCCATTCTGCAAACACACCGGTTGGGTTGAAATCCTGGGTTGCGGCATGGTGGATCCGAACGTACTCGAAAACTGTGGCATTGACTCCAAAATTTATTCCGGATATGCCTTTGGAATGGGAGTAGAGCGTATCACTAATTTGAAATATCAGGTAAAAGACCTGCGTATGTTCTCCGAAAACGATGTGCGATTCCTGCAGCAGTTTGAATCGGCATATTAGATAGAACAAAGAACAAAGAGCCAAGAACCAAGAATTTCCTTAATTCGTAGTACAACTTAAAGTTGTGCTACGAAGATAAAAAAGATATTTAACAAAACCGCGTTGAGAAATCAATGCGGTTTTTTTGTAATTCTTTGCGAAAGCAAAGCAATTAATTGTATTTTTACAACTTAATTTTTGAACTCCCAAAAATCAGTTAAAATGGCAAAATCAATTCAGGCTATTCAACGCTTCACGGCCCTCGATGTGTTTCGTGGACTTACAGTATGTTTTATGATTCTCGTAAATACTTCCGGAAATGGCGACACCACCTATTGGCCACTAAAACATGCCGACTGGAATGGTTTTACTCCAACCGATCTGGTGTTTCCTTCTTTTCTTTTTGCCGTGGGGAATTCGCTGAGTTTTGCCAGCAATCGCTTGCAACTAATGAAGCAATCGGAGGTTTTGTTGAAAATTTTCAAACGCACGGTATTAATTTTCCTGATAGGTTACCTGATGTACTGGTTTCCGTTCTTTAAACTCGATACACAATCGCAGCTGATTTTATCTCCGATTTCTCATACCCGTATTTTAGGAGTTTTACAACGAATTGCTTTATGTTACAGCATTTCAGCTTTATTAGTTTATTATATTGGAACGCGAAAAACGGTATGGATTGGCATTGCAGCTTTATTTATTTACTGGGTTTTATTATTGGTTTTCGGAGAAAGTGCTGCCGAATTTAGTAAACACGGAAATGCGGTGTTACGCTTCGACACTTGGCTGATAGGAACAGACCATTTGTACCGTGGCGAAGGATTTCCGTTTGATCCCGAAGGATTTTTGAGCACAATTCCGGCTTTATTTAATGTAATTGGCGGATATGCCGTAGGACGTTTTTTACAGAAGAATGGCAAAAACAGGAACGGAATCCTGAAACTGATTGCGGCAGGTGCTGTGTTCGTACTTATTGCTTCCATGTGGAATGAGCTTATGCCTATCAATAAAAAACTCTGGACCAGTTCATTTGCGTTATTAACCGTCGGACTGGATTGTATGCTGATAGCAGTAATTGTTTATCTGATTGATTTTCTCGGGCTGAAAAAAGGCACACATTTCTTTTTAGTAACCGGCAAAAATCCGTTGCTGATTTACCTCTTGAGCGAATTGGGAGTTACCCTCATGTTTCTGATTTCAATTGGGAATGAATCGCTTTTCAGATGGTTATACAGCCATATCTTTGTATATACCGGCGATTATTTAGGAGCATTTTTATTCTCCGTCTGCTGGATGCTGACCTGCTGGTTTGTGGGGTTTTTACTCGATAGAAAAAAGATTTATATAAAAATTTAAAAGATCCGAAAAAATACTGAATTAATTCATTGCAAAGTTAACTTAAACCATTATATTTGTAAGCATTAATTAATCCCTTTAAAATCAAATGAAAATGAAAAATTTATTTTTAGTTTCAGTTCTTTTCTTTGTTTTGGCAGTTTCAACAATTAACGCTCAAACCTACAGCATCAATAAGCTAAAGTACGATTCTCACATGTACATTCCACAGTTTGGTGATCCTTACAGCCCTGCTTTAAGTGGTGCTTGTTCTTTTATCATGCCCGGATTAGGACAAATGATTTCGGGTGAAGTTGGGCGTGGACTTGGATTTTTAGGTGGTTCTGCTGCTTGTGGCTTAGTTGGCACATTAGGATATGTGGTTGCTGTACTTAATGCTTACAGTGGAGACTCTCAAAACGCCGGATTTGGAGTTGGAATGATGGTAGTTGGATATGGTGGCATGTTAGCATTGGACATTTGGTCTATTGTTGATGCAGTAAATGTGGCCAAGGTAAATAATATGTATATACAGAGTTTGCGTAAAAGCTCTTCGATCAACTTAGAAGTGACACCATTTATTTCACAAATTTCGGTAAATAACAAAATTGAAATGCCGGTTGGACTAAGCCTTCGGGTAAGGTTTTGATTTCGGTAAAAAGCAGTATATAAAAATCCGGTGTCAGTTTGACAACGGATTTTCTATATTTAGTTTTAAATTGAAAGTAATCTGTACTCGACATTACGGATATGATTATTAAATGCATAAAGTCTGCACAACGTCACTGGTAACCAACAACCAGCACCCCCTTTTCTCTTATAATTAAGGACATATACGGCAGCACGAGGCACACATTCCTTTTTTGTAACCGGCAAAAATCTCCTGTTGATTTAGCTTTAAAGCAAATTGGGAGTTACCCTCATGTTTTTGATTCCGATTGGGAATGAATCGATTTTCAGATGGTTATATAGCCATATCTTTGTATATACCGGCGATTATTTCGGAGCATTTTTATTCTCCCTTTGCTGGATGCTGACCTGTTGGTTTGTTGGATTTTTACTCGATAGAAAAAAGATTTATTTAAATATTTAAGAATCTTAGATACTAAGCTGCTATTTAATTTGGTATAAAATTTGTTTACTTAGATCAAACAATTAAAAAATAATAATCATGAAAAAACACTTTTTAATTTCCGCTCTGTTACTTGCTTTGTTTGCGGTAAATATACAGGCTCAAACTTTTTCCCAAAACAAATTGCAATATGATTATCACAGGTATATGCCACAGTTTGGTGATCCTTTTAACCCTGCTTTAAGTGGCGTCTGTTCAGTCATAATACCCGGATTAGGGCAAATGGTTTGTGGCGAGGTGGGTCGTGGATTGGCTTTTCTGGGTGGGACTTATGGCTCTATGATGGTTGGTATGGTTGGATTTGCTATGGTAATGGGCAGCTCAGGTCAATACGATTATCCGCTTGGAGTTTCCAGACCAAATACCTTGGGGATTACAGGGGCAGGTTTGGCACTTGTAGGGTTTACAGCTATGACCGGAATTTATATCTGGTCTATTGTCGATGCGGTGAATGTGGCTAAAGTGAATAATATGTATATCCAGCATCTGCGCAAAACATCGTCGCTGAATTTAGAACTAGCACCTTATCTTTCACAGATTTCGGTAAATAACCAAGTTGAAATGCCGGTTGGACTAAGCCTGCGGGTTACATTTTGAATATGCATACATATTAGCATACATAATCCGGTGTCAACGGGCCCATGTACATACTACTTAACTAACGCTATTCCAAGTTTGATTAATTATTGGACAACTGGTGGTGGTGATGAACATCGATACTTTTGGTCTGAGAAAGCTGCAGATGAACTCGCCCCAGAATCATTTGAGAAACCTGAAATTTGGCCCACATTTTCAAAATAATAAACATATGAAGAAATTATTTATAACAATTATTGTTATCTTATTATCCAGTTGCTATGAAAATCCTAAACTTTATTTTGTAAATGATACAGGTCGTTTTATAGTTTATGAAGAAAGGGCTATTGATATGAAAGATACAACAATTTCGTTAGAAGATTGCGATAGAGGAACATTATATGATATTCAACCTCACTCTGAAGTGTTTATGGCAAGGGGAGTGTTGTGGAGAAGATACTCAAAGCTAATACCAAAAAAATCTGTTCATATTTATATTGCCTATGAAGATACTTTGAAGAAGTATGGTGTATGTACAGTTTTGGAAAAAAGAATGTTTGTAAAAACGTATAATATAACTTATGAAGATGCAAAACGAATAAATTGGAGGATTGTATTTGATGGTAAATAAATTAGTTGTAATGTAACCTCTGTTCGCCGTAGCCTACATTTATTCAGCAAATGTTTGGCGAAGCGTCCCGCTTCGTCATGCTAAAAGAAAAGCTCCTGCTTTTCATATTCTTTTTCAATATGTAAGGCAGAGCCTTGCCTTTAGCTTCGACATAGCGAAAGACGCTATGCCGAACACAAGCACCTTTTTACGCTATGCCGAACCGGGTACATCCAACACACACCTAACAAAATGACCTAAATATATCAAATAAACTCCAATTCTCTTTATTATGAAAAGAATTGGAGTTTTTGGTAACGTTAAACAAGTTTTATTATAGTCTGTATTTTAATTTCAAACTTGCTCCAAAATACGAGTAGCCATATTTGAAAATAGGATTGAAATGAACTTCCGGTTCAAGATTAAATTTGGCTGACAAAGGAATCGTTTTTCCAACTTTAAATACCCAACCAACATAAAGTTTTGGATTTATATTGTAAGAGTTAGGTTCAGTTACTCCAAACTTGGTTATATCGTTCCATGCTACAAAATAGTCAATGTTAATACCGGTTGATAAGTTAACGATATTAGAATAAAACTTATACAAAATTGGCAAACTCAGATAATTTTCAATTATATGAGAAGTCTGAAAAGTTCCATCTCCTACAGGTCCAATAATATATCGATCAGCAAATCGCTGATTCAATCCGATTTCAAATCCGTTGTGCTTTGTCAATTGGTTTTCGTAGGAAAAAGCTACTCCGGTTCGCATATTTTCACCATTTTTCATTTCACTGTTTATGCCCAAACCAATAAATTCCAGCTTTTGAGCTAACAAGCTCATTGAAGTAAAAAGAAAAAATGCAAATAGAATTTTACGTATCATATATTTAAAATTTGTATAAATACCCTTTAATAACAACCATTTCAAGTTTTTAGTTACAACTTATTTGAAATTTAATAATAGCCCAAGTGTATGTTGTACCAGTTCCTACTTGATCGTAGTCAATCCAACTATCTGCAATGACTTTATCATTATTTGTCGCTGGTATTGTTGTATTAATTGATGTTGTTAATCCTATTGTTTTTTCAGTCCAAATATTATTAATTGTAGTTGCAGCTGAAGTTCCATCTTCTTCTGTCCAGATTAATCTTCTTCCATAATTTTTTTCATTACTCAACCAAAATGGACATTGAACCAAAGTCGTATTCCATTTGACAGTATTTTCAAAAAGACCTAACTTCAACCATTGCCCTGGATATAAAAATGAACTATTCCTAGCTTCAACAATTAGATTAGTTGTAGGATTTATTAATGGATAAAGTACATTTAATCTTACTTCTGGTTCACCACCAAACCAATCCTCTACAGTTCGTTTTGCATCCATTGATGTAAATGTAGCTTGAACTATGCTCATATTTTTACCTTCTCCAGTCATTTTTACTTTTTTGGCATATGATAGTTGACTATTAGAAGATTTAATATTTAGTGAAGCAACACGTTCATTTTTAGATATTACTAAATAATTTGTGTGAGGATCTATATCACTTCTTATATAAGATTCTGAGCCATCTTTTTTGATTACTAATAAATCTTTTCCATCTCTTTCTTTTACGCCTTCTGGAACAATAACAATTCCTTCAAAGTTAGTAGAATCACCATTACAAATGTAATAATAAATTTGAAGTAAACTATCATTAGATATTAATGTGTTTGCAAAATCATTAATATTAATGTTTGTGAGTGATTTTACTTTATTTAATTTTGCAGTTTCGTTAACCATTTCGCCTATTTTAATACTTTTAGAGTTGCTTTGATTAACACTTTTATTAAATAAATCATTGCATAATACATCAAAATCGCCATCAAATTTCTTTTTACATTCTGAGGTAATGATTTCACCAACTTGTGGATTTTCACTTATTGAACTAATTAAATTTTTTGCCAACATAATTCTTTGTTGACTTATTAATGAACTATAATCCTTTTTATTGCTTGAAACGGAAGCAAGTGTTATCTTCATTTTTGCTACAACTTGTCATTACAAATGTAATTGCTAAAATGCTTAAAACATATTTTGTTAGTTTATTTTTCATCTTATTGTTTGTTTTTTTATTTAAATTTAATTGTTTTAGTAACACTTATTAAAGACTGAAAGCTAGTCAAGTTGTTATTTATTGAATTAATGTTTTGCTTTCTATATGATTATTTTGCTTTTGTTTCCTCCTTTTTTTTATTTAGTTTAGTTATGCTAACAATTTAGATATTTTTTTGTAAAATATAATTTTATCCCACAACCATAGCACTCAGTGTGCTACTCCAAGGACCATATTCTCCGCGGGTGTTTACCCAGCGCAGCCAGTAATACGCCACTTTTCCGGTTTTAGCTCCATCAAATTTTACCGTGTAAGGTGCAGCCGTACAAGTACCCTGATAATTTAATTCCGAAACATCCTTGGGAGCATCGCCATCCACTTTCATAAATATTTCACAAGCATGCACACCTTCGGGTTTTGCATTACTATGAGCCGAGGCTTCATCGTAATAATGCAGGGTGTGCTGCTGGCGTACCGAAAAATCTACAGTCCCAATCGGGCTTGTTGTGGGTGCGGGAGTTGGTGTTCGTGTTCCCGTTTTCACGGTTAATCCCATACGGGCACGGTCACTGTCACTCACTTTGCTGTTGTTAGCTAACCATTGAGCCACAAATGGGCGAATAACAGCCACGTATTCGTCATACGCTTCGTCTTTTGCCAATACATCGGCAGCAGTGCGGTTTTGTTTGTTACTTGCCTTACCAAACGCAGCTTCCCAAACTACTTGCTGTGCCTTTACTAAGGTGAAATCGTCAGCCAAAATACCCCACACGGTAACTTTAGATTCAACAATTTCAATTAAATTTTTCTGCCATAAATCCATTTTGGCGTCATTTTGCGGAATGTAATCTGCCATAATTTTTTAAATTTAAATGATTAATAATTTGATTGTTTAAACGAAAAAATAAATAAGTGATTGAATACTAAATAAATATATTTTATTAAGTGAAATTAATATCTTTATCGCGAACTTTTATATCTTTACGGCAAAGTTTTATTCTCAAGCATAAAACATTTATATCTTTACGGCAAAGTTTTATTTCAAGATCGCATACTTTTATTCCCAGTCATAAAACTCTTATATCTTTATGGCAAAGATTTATATTTAAGCAAGAAACATTTACACTTAAATCGCAAACTTTTATTTCTTTATAAGAAAGTTTAATTCCGAAGCATAGTTGTTTCTTGCCTGAATTTGATGTTGAATTATTCAACTAAGAATATACCTGATAAGGCAGTTGTTCCATAACTAACTTTAATGGTGTAATTTCCAGTTGCCCATGTATCTGTAGCTATAAAAACTTCAGTAGTTGAATAAGTGTCAACCGTTTCTTGTGATACTACATCATTATTGGCATCATACACCGTAATAGTTGCGTTACCAACAGGTGAATCAAAATAGACAGATAATGATGTTTCGCTAATGAAGGCACTAACAGGAAGAAAAATTAATGACAGTGGTTTTGGACTTTTCGGTTCAGGAAGCTTCGTCAAATCAATTTCTGTTGGAAGTGCAAAAAGCCCACAACTAAATGTAACAAGTAAAATTGAGAAAAAAATTGAACGTTTCATAGAATTTGTTTTTTTAAGTTTGAATAATTTTAATTAAATTTGTACCCAAAGTTAGAGAGGCTTGTTTGATTCTCCAAAAAAAAGTGTGGCAAGGCAAGGCTAAAACGTATTTTCTAAAAGTCTGATAATTGCATACTTACGATATTTAAAAAAAATAAATTGGCAAGGCTAACAAATCTGACAGAAACAAGGGGTATTTTAACTAACCCATAGTTGTAATATTCCTGATTTCAAAGTAAAAAATAATACTCATTATCAAATTCCCATGAAAAAATACGGGGCAATTCTTTTTGTTTTATTTTTCATTTCATGTCAACCGCACAATACTCGCAACGAAGTTATTCTGAAAGCTGAAAAGTTATTAGATACTTCACCGGATAGTTCATTCAAATTATTGAGTTCAATCGCTCATCCCGAAAACCTTCCTAAAGCGGATTATTCAGCATGGTGCTTGCAATATACTCATGCGAGTTACAAACTTCAAAAGAAATTTACATCCGATAGTATTATTCAAATATCTGTAAATTATTACAAGAATAGTAAGCTGAAAAAACAAAGCGGAACTGCGTGGTATCTGCTGGGGTGTGTATTGGAATTATTGCAAAAAGATACGGTTGCAATGCTAGCTTATAAGGAGGCTGAAAATGTATTAGCTCAGACAAATCAAAACAAATTAAAAGGATTGGTTCAATTTTGTTTGGGATATATTTGCATGCAAGATGAAATGTATAAAAACTCTCTAAGCTATTTTAAAAAATCGCTACTGTATTTAAAACAATCAAAAAATAAAAAATATTTGGCTTATGCATACAGGGATATTTCAAATATGTATAATCAGTTAGATTATCCTTTTGATAGCGTGATGCATTATTCTGATTTAGCTCTTAAAGCATCAAAAGAAGCGGGTGATTCAATAAATTATTACAGTATAATATCACGGCAGGGAGAATTGCTATATAAGAGAGATTATAAACAAGCAAAAGAATTAATCTTAAAAGGTTATCATTATTTTCCTTCAAAACAATCATATTATTCAGCTTATCTTTCGTATCTCTATTTAAAACTAAACTATCCCGATTCAGCAAAATATTATTTAAAAATTGCGCTATCAGACAAATCTAGTTCTTCAAACAAATTAATTGCATTACACGCTGCTGCCCTTATTTCAGAAGAATCAAAGGACTATAACAAAGCCTATTTTTATTTAGAAAAAGGATATATCCTACGGGATTCTATTTATGCATTAAATATCAGCAACCAATTACATCGTATTGATGAGCAATATAATTTTACGAAAAAAGAAGAAGAAAATGCAGCGTTGAAAATTGCGAACCAAACTAAAATAATCTGGATTGCATTGCTGGCAGTTGGTTTTTTGACAATACTGGTACTGTTTCTATTCATCAGAAACAGGTCTAAACAAAAACAAGCTGATGATGAAATTGAAAAACAACGGTTGAAATTTAGCAAACAAACAACAGAAATTCAAAACCGGCAAAAAAGAGAATTATTGCTGGCAAAGACTCAAAATAAAGTAGAAAATACGTTGGCATTTAATAAATTGAACATAAATTTAATCACTCAGGGAAAAAAAGAACAATTTCTTGAGGAGATAACCAAACAATCTACATTGTCTCAAAAAGACTGGTCTGATTTTATCACAGAAGTTGACAATCTGTTTGAAAGTAGAATTTCAAAATTAAAAAAGGAGTTTACAGAGCTAACCGAAACTGATTGTGTAGTTATTGCGCTTATTTGTTTAAAAATAAATATCCCAAATTCTTGTTTGCTATTGAACATGAATAAAAACACACTATATAACCGTCGGAAAACAATCAAAGAACGCATTGATTTAGATGCCGATACTGATTTGGAAAAATGGATTGTTGCTTATATGTCGAGTGATTTATAATAAAGAAAAGAGAGAAAGTCAAAAAAACGTTCCGTTTTTTTGACTTTCTTCTGTTTTCACTTCTTTTGAATAGTTATCAGGGTGTAGTATAGTTGTCGTGTGGGAATTGTCACCTGAACTTCTGCCCCGACCCACCGGATATACTCTCTAATGTAAAAAAGCTTGCATACCGCCACTGGGATTTGCAATCCCAGTTCTTGTATTCTTTGGATTTTTAATCCAGTAGCATATCCGGCTTTAAAATCGGATTTATTATTTCGGATTGTAAATCCTTATAATACATACAGTTGGGATAACATATCCCCTGTTCGCCGTAGCCTACATTTATTCAGCAAATGTTTGGCGAAGCGTCCCGCTTCGTCATGCTAAAAGAAAAGCTCCTGCTTTTCATATTCTTTTTCAATATGCAAGGCAGAGCCTTGCCTTTAGCTTCGACATAGCGAAAGACGCTATGCCGAACATGAACCTTTTTACGCTACGCCAAACTGAGTTAATGATTCTTCACTTCAAAGGTACTCCCTTGAGCACATTCAAAGCCTGTATCGAAAATGGTAGTTTTGCAATCAAAAATCACATTGGCTCCGTTATTAATCTGTACATCACCAGATGTTTGATTTGTATCCACATGATTACCAACATAAATATTTTTTCCTCCAATATATCGGCTTGCACTGATGGTTAGGTTTTGAATATATACATCCTGATTGAAATCAGCAATTGCACCGTTGCCGGCTGGTATAATAGCCGATGGATTTGAAATACAACTTGAAGAAACAGAAAGAGCCGGATTTACACCATTCAATGAGCCTTCTCCAATTTTTATCACACTGTTGTAGTCGGTTAGCTGCACGGTAGTTCCTGTTTCAACACATAGATAACCCCCACTTTGTACGTTTATCGCATGATTCCCCGACATTACTAAAGAACCTTTGATAATAAGACTTCCACCAGCTTCCACGGTAATATTGTAATCTGAAATTGAAGTTCCATTCAAAACCAATAAACCTCCGGATTTGACAGTTATGCCGCCCCAGTCGTTTTGGATCGAGTTTATATTAGAATTATCAATAGTTAGTAGTCCTGAAACTTGTATGTTAGCTTGATAAGGCATAGTGATATTGCATGGAAAAGTCATTTGACCTGTTGAAGTTATATTAAGGCTTTGGTATAGTCTCATATTATTCCAAACCTCAACTGTACTAATATCTTTGCACCCTAAATAAGTGTCGTTAGGAACGAAAGTGCGTAAGTTTGTTAGAGATAAAGCTGCATAAATACGACCTATTTCAGACGGAGGTAGATAATTATGTGGTGCAGCTCCTGCTGGATTCATTATGGTATAAAAACATGTAGCATATCCATAATAAGGCGATTCATGACCTAACCAAAGTGAATGCCCAATTTCATGAGCTAAAGTACTACCCACCCCATCTGTTTCCCAAAATCTAACAACTGGATCCCATGGTTGATTATTCCTTGTGGGAATTATATTCTTCATAAACCAATATTTTGAATAAACATCCGGCATATGAATTTTAGATGTTCTATTATAATCATAATAAGATGGGAATTGAGAGCATGCATAAGGAGCACCATAGTAATTTAAAGAATCTTGGACTTCTATAAGATTTCTGTAATTGATTGAATCTTCAGTAAAATATATATTAATTCCTCTCGGAATATTTGGGTTTGCAACAATTTGATTGTCCAAATAATTTAAATACCAGTCTGAATATTCAGGACACATAGTTCTACCTCTGTTGTCATGTCTGTTATTCCATCCATAATTATCTTTCATGTAGATTTTATTCACTATAAATTGAATTCTAGCATCTGGGACAAAATCCGATCCTGTATAACAAGATTGTGCATTTGGATTTGACATATTTGAATATGTGTAATTCATTTTAGTAATAAAATCATTTAACAATGATTGATGTTCAGAATTATTTTCTTGAAAATTTCCTGTACCATCCGCTCTTTGTAAAAAAATAAAGTTAGTTCTAACGTATAAAATAGGTTGAGTGGATGATGGAATAAATTTTGAATCATAAGGATGTCCATCGTTTGAAATACTTGTGCAATTTCCAGAAGATATCACTTGTTGTATAGAAGAACTGGTGCTGCTTGAGCAAACATTATAATCTATGAACTCAGGAATTAAGTCATTAGGCACTTGTTGTGCATTTAAAAAGAATGACAACAAACAAAATAAAATCACATGAAATGTCTTTGTATTTTTCATATTTATTCTTTTATAAATTTTTTATGAACTATATTATTATCAAATTCAAAATCGATGAAATAAACTCCCTTAATATAGTTACTACAATCAATTTCTTTGTCAGAACCATTAAGAATTCTTATAAATTTTCCATCCAATGATTGTATCCTAATTGTTTTGATAAATTGAGAACTTGTGTTCTTTATTTTCAATTGATTCTTTACCATACCCGGATAGATTTGAATTTGGTTATCTGACTTAATTTCACCAATTGCATTAATATTTCTATTACTAAATGCCATATAAATTGTTCGTAATGGATATTGAGTTCCATTATTTGTATAGTTAAATCCGGATGCTTTCATGGTTTCTAATACTGTTGAAGAGTTAACTTCCGAAAACTGTATTGAAGAATCAACATTCATATGTGCTAATGTAATACCCCAATCACCACTTACATCAAACCATCTACTTGGTTGCCAATCGGTAACAATACTACAATCCCTGTCAACATTGACAAATACTGATTTATCCCAGCTTATTGTAACCGGCAAAGATTCGTATGGAAATACAATTGGTATTGCTCCTTCAGAAATATAATAAGAAGAAGGTTTCATAATTTGCTTTCTTAAATAATAAGGATTTTGCAAAAAATTATTACACAACCAACACTGACCAATTATAAATGCTTGAAATTTATCTGAATTGATTGGGGATGAATAATTGATCTCTCCAAAAGCTGCATCCACTTCGTTAGTTGCATTGGGGTCATATCCCACTTCAAGTGTATCTTTCTGTCCATTTTTATCAGTCAGATACAATTTCGTGGAAAATTGTTGCGAAAAGATTAATAGACAAAAACACTGTAAGAGTATTACAGTAAATAATTTAGTTTTCATAACATTGAATTATTTAGTTAATATCATTCGTTTTGTGTCGATGACTTTGCCATCGGCTATCAAAGCATAAAGATACATACCGGCACTAAATTCCGAACCATTTATGATAATATTTTTCTTACCTCTTTCGGTAATATTATAACTTCTGAGTTGAACCCCATTCATATCGTACACATAAATTGCAGCCGTACCAGTGGTTGTTGGTAAATAAAAACCTATGGTTGTAGATTGATTAAAAGGGTTTGGCGTGTTTTGATCCAATACCGGATAGGTTAAAGCATCGGTTTCAGTTAATCCGGTGGTTATTATTGCCCCTGCTTTTTTAGGTGCTGAGTTTGTTTTAGTTACTAAATCAGTCAATGCACTAATTTGTGCTTTTTGATCTTTCAGTGCTTCCACTAATACTGGAATTAGTCCAATATAATTGACATAATACCCTAAGGTGTCTTTCGTAACCAATTCGGGGTAAACAGTCATTAGTTCTTGTGCTAAAAAACCAAATTCCGCAGTTTCATGTGTTTTTTTATTCTTCGATTTCTCGTATTTCTTAATTTCATTGCCTTTATCATCTTTGATATCGGGCAGTGCTACTTCATCTTCCAAAGCATGTTTCTTATACGATTTTCCATTTAGTTGATACAATTTATCCAGTTTGTCAGTAAGGGGTTTGATATCTGTTTTTAGTCGTTCATCGGAGGTTAAAGCACTCCCGTACGAATACACTATTCCATTTACATCGAGGCATATTTCGGCTAGATGGGTAGGAACTTTTCCAACTCCTATTGCACCCGATGGCGTGAGAAACATATAATAGTTTACTTCACCATTATTCTGACTTGGCCAGGGCTTCCATATATTTAGATTTTCGCCCCAAATCTCAAAAGCCCATTTACCCCATACTGTTCCATTGCTTGTATAGCCATTACTGCCCATATTTAAATCGCCATAGCCCGTATAGCCGGTACTTAAAGAACCGTCAGTGTTTACTCTCAATTGTGCATTGGATTGGAAAATAAATAATCCAACCGAAAGAATGATGAATAGCTTTTTCATAATTGTAAAAATTTTAATTTGTTTGAAAAGTTTGTTTAAATACACTTGATTAAAAAAATAAGATTTTTGTTTTAGTTTTGAAAAGCAGCACAACCTTTGGAATAGATTAGGTTATACATCGGGCTATGTTCATTAGCTCTATCAAACAACCCGTCGGTTGCACTGCTTTTCGATTTTTTTTTTATTCAATACTGAAATATCCCCTCTGGGTTGTCGTTCCGTAAGTTACGGTAATCATATAGTCGCCGGTTGCCCGGTTACTCACTCCGATACTTACTGCGGAGCTTGAATTCGTATCCTCTACTTCCTCATCCACTACATTGTTGTAGGCATCATACACCGTAATGCTGGCATTACCTACTCCATACTCGAAGTACACATCCAGTTCCGTATCACTGATGGTTGCCGAAGCCGTAGGCTCCTGAGTCATACCATTTGTTTGTGTCGGAGGATCTTTTGGAGTACCATCTTTTGGTATTGGAAGCGGTATCGGGTCAACCGCAAAACTAAACTGAGCAGAGAGAACTAAACCTGCAACAAGGCAGATTCTGAAAATCCATGATTTCGAAATTTTTATACTTAACATAATTATAAATTAATTATGCCGTATGAAATTCAGCTAATCATCATTCATGTTCATGAACCACTTCCGATTCTTAAATTCATTTCATAGGCACGTTGGTTGATAATTTTTGGGTTTTGATAAAAAATTCTGATCGATCGTGTTGCTAAATTAGGAAAGTTTAAAGGGAAAGTCCAAATTTTCAGGGAGTGCTGAGGTGTGCAAACTAAGTTTTTGCTATACTGAAAATCAGAAAGTTATAGAACTTAAAAATGGAATTGGTGTGCAAGCTCTGGTTTAGCCCTGAAAGAGGTTAAAAAAAGCCCGTTTTCGGGCAATGCGAAAACGGGTAAATGAGAAAAAATGATTTAAAGCAGGAAGTAAATGAGATTAGTTTTCTGAAAATATACTCAGTAAAAAATCTTCGAGAAGGCTAGCATTTTCAATATTGATTTTTTTGGTAAGTCTTCTTTTCAGACTTTTCAGACTGTCGTCGCTCTTATATCCAAATAGAATAAGCATATCGTAAGTAGGAATATGAAGCAACAAATAACAACACAACATCAGTTCTTTTTCGGTAAGCGTACTGTATCTGTTCTTTAGTTTGCTAACTAATCCGTTCAGGAATTTATCCATTTCGTTGTAAAATAAATCCTGTTCATCATAGTACAGTAGTTCTATAAAGATATTCCGGAGTTGCTTTTCGCGCTCCTCCGAACCGGCATTTTTAAATTCGGTCAGCATTTGTTTTTTGCGGTCTTCTATCTGTTGCTGCAATACAGCCCGCTTATCTTCAATCACTTTTTTATGAATATTCACTTTCTCACCCCTGTGTGTTTGCTGCAATTGTTGTTTTTCTTCCCGGCTTCGTCGGGTGATAAAGCGGTACAGAAAATAAGCGGAAAGCAGTATCAGTAAGGTTAATGCTCCCAGATACCAGGCTATGTATTTATTTTTAGCAGCTTCCTTTTTGGCAACATGAGTGGTTTCCATATAACTGCCTTTTATCTGAGCATCGATCTTTCGGATTGAGTCACTCAAATTGACGTATTTATTCATATACATTGACATTTCCCGAAGATGCCCTCTTTTAAATTCTGAGTTAGTGAGTATTCGATAGCAATCGCGTTGAGTTCTAATTTCCGGTTTATTTTCGAAAGACTTTAATGCAAATACGTAAGCCGAATCATACTGCCCCAAATCAAGAAAAAGATCTGAAATATAATAGAATCTCAAAGCCCGGTTATTTCCCTGATATGGAAAAGATATTATTCTGCGAAAATAAATCAGTGCTGAATCTATTTGCTTTGAATCATAAAAATTCAATCCTATTTCCTGAAGTAAGGCTCCTTGCTGTAATGAATCGTGAGCTTGTGGAATAATTTTTTTAAAATAATTCTGAGCAGTTTTATAATCCTTTGCATCGTGGTATGTTCTGGCAATATTCAAAAGAGAGTAAAATGCCTGGGGCTGAAATTTTGCTTTTTTGAAGCAGTTGTACGCACTTTGATATTTTTCCCGGGCTACTTTATAATCACCCTGTATGTTATTGATATCTCCCATATCCAGATTTATTCGTCCCAACAATAAATCATTGTCTGATTCATTGGCTTCATCCAATGCTTTCAGGTAGAATGTCATTGCTTTTTCATATTGTGAGGCATATTTGAATGCACGGCCCTTAAACAAATAAGAAGTTGCCAGTATGTCAGGATCCTTGTTGTTTTGGTAGTAATCAATTGTAAAATCAAGCAGTGAATCGGGTTTTAGCGGCAGGTGTTTTCGGTCTAATGCCTGTATCATCAGCAGCCCATACAATGCCCGGTTTTTGTCGGATTTGTAGTTGGCCGGGGCAAGGTGTTGGAGTATATGCAGGGCTGAGTCGGGAGCGGTCTCCATTAATTGCTCGGCGGTGGTCAGCTCGTTAGGCACCAGTGAGCACGCACTCATTGCCGAAATGAATAACAGAATAACCCAACAATGTAGCAGAAATTTTGACATGTTGCAAAGATACGAATTTCGGGAAATATACAAAAAAGTGAAGAGTTTATAGTTTATAAAGTTATTCTTTTTGAGTTTCTAAATTACTAAAAAATCCGATACCAACGGCACCGGATTGATTTTCTTGAGATATAAAATGTAATCTATTTTGTCTACTATAAAATCCTAACTAACAAAGTGTTTTTATTAATGCAACTAAACGCAATTATCTTTTGTTAGTTCTATTTTTTACTAAATCCAATGGTCGCACTATCCAAAAGTCCCCCTTTAGGGGGATTTAGGGGGCCGTTATAAACTATTCCACTCTTGATCCACGTTCACGGCGTTCAGAGCGTTGTTCGATTATCAGGGGATTGACACTAATTTCTTCTATCCAATTCCGGCTTTGATAGATATCGTAGGCCAGGTACATAGCCTGACGGAAAGATTCTTCGGAAGCAATATTTTGTCCGGCAATGTCGTAGGCTGTTCCGTGATCGGGTGAAGTGCGGATAACCGACAGACCGGCGGTGTAATTCACTCCTGAATCCATCGAAATGGTTTTAAAGGGAATTAGACCCTGGTCGTGATACATGGCGAGCACGGCATCAAACTTAACCACATTTCCCGAACCGAAAAAACCATCAGCCGGATAGGGACCTACGGTTATTATCCCTTTGGCTTCGGCTTGTTTCATGGCCGGAATTATCACAGTTTGTTCTTCGTTTCCGATTACGCCATTATCGCCCGAATGGGGATTCAGTCCTAACACGGCAATACGAGGACGAATAATGCGAAAATCTTTTTTCAAGGAATTATTTAAAACGATCAGTTTTTCAACAATCAGTTTTTCAGTCAGTTCTTTCGACACTTTATCCAACGGAATATGGCCTGTTACTACTGCCACGCGCATCACATCGTTTACCAGCATCATCAAAGCAGGGGAGTTTGTCCCAAACTTTTTCTCCAGGTATTCGGTATGTCCGGGGAAATTAAAATCGGCTGACTGTATATTCTTTTTGTTGATAGGTGCTGTTACCAAAGCCTGTAATGCTCCTTTTTTCAGGTCGTCGGTGGCACGTTCAAGGGCAGCCAATGAGGCTTTGCCGGCTTCCTGGGTTGAAGTGCCCAACTCCACTTTAATTTCATCGTCGGCACAATTGATAATATTCACCCGTTTATGATTGATTTCCTCAATTGAATTGACAATATTCAGATTCAATCCCTGTATATCGAAATGCTTGCGATAAAATGCCGCTACTTTGGGCGAACCATAAATAACGGGTATAAATGATTCCAGTATCCGGGGTTCAACCAGGGTTTTGAGAATGACTTCGTATCCAATACCATTGATATCGCCGTGCGTTATACCGATAATTATTCTGTTTGATTCCATATTATACTATCATATTTTAAGAGTTAAACACAAAGTCACAGGGAAATGAAAAAATCAGCCTGACTATTTGTGTAAAAAAAAACTACTTTTCTGTATTCAAAAAAGTCAATACCGATTCCATTAGATTCGCCCTGTCTTTTTCTGATTTTATTGCTTCAAACGGAAATCCGAATGAACAGACCCGATACAAGCCCGAATAAGCCACTGCCGCGCTTCGGTTATTTTCGGAATAACGGCAAATGCTGAAACTTTGGTCTCCTACAGGTTCAATGGCATCGGGCGATTCTACAAAATAGGCATCTGAATTTGCTTGATCATAATAAGAAAAATCCATTTTCCGGAATGCTTTGACAGGCGAATTTAGTACGGATATTCCACCGCCAACACTTGCATGTGACGTTTGGAATTTGAATTTCAATACATTTTCCAGAAAAAGTCTGTCGGCTGGCAATGCGTTGATTGATTCACAGCCATCCGAACCAATATAAGCCCCACTAAGCATTAGATTTCCACCTTGTTGACAATATGTTTCAATTGTTTGTTGCAAAGCTAATGGAAAAGTTTTAAAATCGGGTGCTTTTTTTGCATTTCCTACGAAAGTTTGTTTTTGTTTACCCAATATCAAATCCACTGATTTATATTGATTCAGGCTTATGTCGCCTTTTAAAACTGCTTTTTCACTGCAGGAAACAAACGAATATCCGGCGACCTTAATCGCTTTTCCATGTAAAAAGGGATAGTCAAAACTGTTGCCGGCTATCACTTTCGTTTCATAATTAGCATTACTTCCTCCGAATCCGGGAGCATCATCGCTTTTCCAACTTGAATTTCGTCTGAAATCAATTTGTTTTCCCACAAATGAGATATCCGACAAATAAGGAACTCCGGCATCAATATCGTTTAAAAAACCGGCGTAGGTACTGTCAATTACAAAACTGGCCGGAGCACTCAGCCGATTGAATCCGTTGATAATTAATACCTCCGATTTTGAATTGGCTATTCGGCAGGCCGATAATGTTTCAGAAGGAAAACTTTCGCCGCCCTTATTCAGCGCCGTCACTTTGAAACTATAAATTTTTCCGGGCTGAAGGGTTAGGATTATTTCATTCGAACTGACTGCCACGCCATTATTGAAATCATTATCATCCACACGGGTATAAAGCACATAATTGTCGGGCTGTGCTGTCGGTTCCAATGAATCGGTTACTGCTTTCCAGCGCAATTGCAGTTTATTTTTATCCATAAAACGACAACTAAACTGTTCTACCGCTAGCGGTTGCACCACATAAGGAGTTTTGTTGGCTGTAGCCAGATAACGCAATATGCCTTTATAAATGGCACGACTCACGGTAAAGCGGAAACGTGGATCGAGACCGTAACGCATATCGGCAAAATTCTGATGGGATAGTAATTCGAGCAACATGGTTGGCACTTCGGGAACTCGTGATTCGCTGTACGATTTATTCCACATGCCCCGCCGACTCCACTCGGGAGCAAAGGTTTTACGAATATCGGCTACAACCTGCGATTGAACAATATCTACCAAATCGCGCGATGCCCAACGTGAAATGCCATTCGTAAAAACGGTATTCCCAAGGGTATTTTTCACCGTACAAATGCCGAGTGTTCCGACAATAGAATCTCCCAGAGTCATTCCGGCATCGCTGTGAATAGCCATGGCTAAATCAATCGGTACGCCAAGTCCTTTCGTGCCTGGTGAAACAGAAGAACCACCCACTAAATAATTGACCCAGAAACCACGTGACTGAAAATCATCGGAATAATCGTTCTGCGCTTTGGTTCGACTGTAAATGCTATCAGGCATTCCAGCCCATTGTAACCAGTACCGTGAGCCTTCGGTGTATCGCGGATGTTGGCTAATTTCGGGTTGATATAACAAGGTGGATTTTACCGTAATGGGATTTGATGCAATACTATCCGTTTGTTTAGGATTGGAAATTGAATCGTTGATATAGGGACTTCGGGCAATATTCCCCAAGCCGCCACCAAATTTCACGGCATCGGCTGTAATGGTTTTTTCCTCTTCGGAGCTTAAATTTGTCAGCACGACTTTATTCTGATTGTTTCGTCCTTTGTCGAACTGGAAATGACCCAGATAAAGCCAGGTTCCACCATTCATGGTTTGATTGACCGAAAACTCTGTCTTAATGCTTTTGTGAATTACAGTGTAACGTGCATCAGTGGTGCTGTTTGGCAACGTTTTATACGAAATATATACAGCATATTTCCCCGATTCAGGGATATTGGGGAACCATTCAGCTCTGCTTATTTCGTCCGAATTGCTAATAGAAGTAATCTCACGGTAGGACCCAAAATTAAATGGATTTTCGCCCTGCAAATAGCTTTTTTTGCTATTGGCAAAACCACAAAAGTCACCTTTACTCCATTTCTTCCATTCGTTTTGTTCTCTGTAACGTGAATTGTTGTCTTTGGAATCATTATCGACAATTACTTCATTCAACTGTGTATCCCGCTCACGGGGCAGCAATACGTTCGCTCCCGCTTTTTCGAGCATAGGTACGAGATAGGGCAACACATAAGATTGTGTATATAAATCTTCGACCGTTGTAAACTCTCTTGGACGCTGCCACTCCCAATGGGCTCTTTTCTGACTGTAATACCAACCATGGCTCTGCCAAAGGGCAATGTGGCGATTTTGTAGTCCGCATGTAATGTCATAAGGTCGGGAAGAATTTACAACTAAGGGATGGGAAAGCAGAGCTACAGAAAATTGGCGACTTTCATCCACATTCTCAGTCTTGTAGAAATTCGGGATTAAATCCTCAATACGGTGGTTTTCCACCAGACAAACGATAGAATAACCGGAATACTTTTTAGTGCCGGCAACTGAAATTGCATTGTAAATACGCTTCACATTATCCGGACGAAAAGGCATGTAACTGAATTTATCACTTGCTGTAACAGTCAGTGTATTGTTTTTAGCCGTAAATCCAACGAGGGTAATCCGGCCAACTGTTGTATAACTATTAGCAATGGCTGTTAATGAATCTGAAATCTGATTTTCGAGGTTCTTTTGTCCGGATGCAGTTTGAGCTGTTTCGGATAGAAACAATACCAAAACCGATAGGATATAAAGAATTCGTCTCATATTTTCAATTTGCTTGTTCCACTTTTTCCTTTTCAACCGTAGACAACATGCCACAGGCAGCCAGAATATCTTCACCACGGGATCGGCGGATAGTCGTAACCACTCCGTTACTGTTGAGATAATCCCTGAAGAAAGTCATTTTTTCAGGACTTGCAGTTTTTAAATCCACGCCCGGGATGGAATGAAACCGAATCAAATTGACACGACAATCAATTCCCCTAAGCATTTTTGCTAACTGCACTGCATGCCGCAAACTGTCATTGAGTCCTTCGAACATAATATACTCAAAGGAAACTCTACGCTGCTTGCTGAAATCATATTTACGAAGTATTTCCAGGACATTTGCAATTGGATAAGCCTTTTCAACCGGCATCAGTTTCAGCCGTTCGTCCGAAAACGGCGAGTGCAGACTGACAGCCAAATGACAATTCGATTTTTCGAGAAAAATTTTCATGCCGGGAATCAGACCAACTGTCGAAACCGTAATGCGGCGGGGACTCCAGGCGTAACCGTAATCGGCTGTCAGAATTTCCAACGAACGAAGCATAGCCAGGGTGTTGTCAAAGGGTTCACCCATTCCCATAAATACCAGGTTTGTGATTTTATCGGACTCCGGAACGGACATAATCTGGTTCAATATTTCGGTGGTGGTCAGTTGGGCAATAAAACCCTGCTTGCCCGTCATACAAAACACACAATCCATTTTGCAGCCAACCTGTGAAGATACACAGAGCGTAGCACGGTCTTCCTCCGGAATATAAACTGTTTCGATAAAATGACCTCCTCCGGTTTTGAACAGGTATTTTTTTGTTCCATCTTCCGATTCCGAAACCTGGACTGCTAAGGTGCGACCCACTTCATATTTCTCCTGGAGCAATTCCCTGTTCTTAGCCGAAATATTCGTCATTTCGTCCAAGCTGAAAACCCGTTTTTTATACAGCCATTCCGTAATCTGTTTAGCCGTAAATCCGGGCATACCAAGTTCTGAAACGATTGTTTTTATTTCTTCAAGAGTTTTGCCTGTAAGCGCTGTTTTGGTCATAGGTTGTTTCGGGTTTAGTGTTTAGTGTTTCACGTTGATGTGATTTTGCTTCTTCGTATCTGTCATCAGTCAACTAATTTGGTCGTTGCGCAAAGTTACACAAACTTGATGAAAAAAGAAAACGGAATGAAATTACTCACTCCGTTTTCGGTATAGTTGGGTTTCTGTATTGAATTTATCAATAGAAATTTAATCGATTATCGGTAATATCAGCTTTGTCTTTCAAATCCTGAATAATCATATATGGCAATGAATAACTCATACGGCCATTCAACTGCATAACCTCCATTTTTGCATCAAAGGGTTGTGGATTTTCTTTCTTGTTAGCCGTACGAACCACATAAACACCTGAGTTTCCTTTAATAGGGGCTGATACTTTGCCAACAGCCAATGCGGCTATCTTTCCAATTACTGAAGGTTCAAAACCGGCTGTTCCAAACTGATATGAACCGAAATTCACGCCAACTGCCGTTTTTACCGAATCCTTTACAAAACTTGCCAATCCTTCGAGTGCAGGTGTTTTCGCCAACTGAGCATTTATGTTTTTAATCATCATTTCAGCTTTTTTGTCCTTGATAATCTCGGCTTTCAATTGGTCCTTCACTTTATCTACAGCACGATATCCTTTTTTGTTTACTTCCGAAGTCATAACCACAACGAATTTTCCACCACATTCAAATACATCAGAAACATCGCCTTTACTGCTCTTAAATGCCCAGCGAACAATTTGACGGGATTGAGCAATATCAGCAATTTTATCAGTCGTTTGCATTACATCAGCTGCCGGATGAACTATATAATTATTTTCCTTCGCTTTCTTTTCAAAGTTGTCAGCCTTCAAATCAACAGCAAATTGTTTTGCATCGTTGTATATTTTGCTGATTGATTTGTTGCTTGGTTCTACCTTGCGAACAAGAATTGCCAGTTTCACTTTATGACGTGGAGCAGTTTTGTCCATTACCTGCATAATTTGAGTCCCCTGAGCATTTTTAACTGTAAATACTTCATTCTTAGATTTGCTGAATGCCTGTGTGGTGATTTCTTTCTCAACACCCTGAGCGCCTTCCTGTAACCAACCTATTTCACCGCCGTTGGCAGCTGTTTGTTTCACAGCAGAATACTGTTTAGCCAAGCTCCCAAAGTCGGCACCACTTTTTATAGCAGCAATCAAACTGTCAGCTTTCGCTTCATCTTTTGTCGCCAGGAAAATGTGACGCAATTTTACCGAATCAGACTGCATAATACCTGATTGCATAATGCGAGCCATGGTATAGGTGTCGTTTATAAAGGTTGGACCAAATACATCACCAGCGTTCCCTTTAAAGGCAAAGTCTTTTAATAATACAGGTACGGTTTTCTCAGAATAATTTCTTCCATCATACATTACATCCGAATTTGAATTTACTAAACCCATAACATCGTTGGTAGTCTTAAACTCCGGAGTAATTTTTGTAATCAGTGTTTCAACTTCTTTATAATCCTCTTTCAATGGTTTCTTATCAAAAGCTACATAACTTAGGGAACAGTTAGCTTCAGATTTATATTGTTCCTTTTGTTTTTTGTAACGGTCGCTAATTTCGCCGTCCGATACTTTTACCAGTGAGTCAGAAATTAAAAAATAAGGTTGAACCAAATAGGCCACATCAACACTGACTTTGCGATCCTGAAAATTAGCTTTAGCATCTAAGGTGTTAGCTGTTACCGATTTCGAAATCAACGCATTGTATTTCTCCTGCAAAAGTTGCGTTTTAACCGTTTTTTCCCAGAATTTCCAATAGCTCTTAAGTTTTTCTATTTGTTGTTTCTGATCCTGATTAGCAGGTGTTTGTTCCAATGTGCTTTGGAATTGCATCAATGCTTCACGGCTGAATTGTCCGTTTTCGCCGGCAAAAGCACGACGTTGTGTGATAAGTGGGTGAATGTTATTTCCGATCAACCGATCAGTTAGTTCATCTTTGCTTACGGCAAGCCCAAGTTTCTTGGTCTGAACGTCCAGAATTTTCTCATTTACCATCGTTTCCCAGACCGATTGACGCAATTGAGTCATCATATCTTCGCCTAATTCTGTTTTTCCGGTCTCAATTTTGTACACTTCGGTCAATTGATCGATTGCAGCAGCATATTCTTTAATGTTAATATCATCACCGGCAATTTTTGCAACGGTCTCTTTTGATTTATTAAAATAGGTCGATCCTTCTTTCAGGAAATCCCCTACAATAAACGATAATAATGCAAGTCCAACTACCACTACAAGTAAAACTCCTTTGCTTCTAATCTTTTCTAATGTTGCCATTTTTTTGTGCTAAATTTATATTTTTTGTTATTATTTTTTGAACAAATTTGAGGGCACGAATATACAAAAAAAAAGTAAATGCCCAAGCTTTTTGGCTGAATTTCTGTGTTTTTAATCTAAAACGATTCGAAATTTTCAACGATCAACCCTCATCGGTTGACTTTTAACCAGCAGTTGTTACTTTTACCAACTCAATGCGATTATTACTTACTTTCATGCACTTAATACTAAACCGATCAATTCGAATCACTTCATTTATTTTTGGAAAATGCTGGTGATTGTGTAAAACAAATCCGGCAATTGTCTCATAATCATCCGATTCAGGGATATTTAGATTAAAACGACTATTAATGCTATCTACTTCTAAGCGTCCGGAAAACAAATATTCATTCTCACTGGTTTTTTCAGCCACATAATCATGTACATCGTGCTCATCCTCAATTTCCCCGAAAATTTCTTCCATAATATCTTCGAGTGTCACAATTCCGGCTGTTCCACCAAACTCATCCACAACGACTGCTATGCTTTTTTTCTCTGTCAAAAACATTTTCATCAGCTTTTGAGCTGCCATTGTTTCAGGTACAATAGGTATTTGATTAATCTGTTTTTTCCAATCCTTCTGGTGCTCAAACATTTCGGAGGTATGAATATAGCCGATAATGTTGTCAATATCCCCTTTGAAAATAGGAATTTTAGAAAATCCGGTTTCAATAAACGTTTCTTTCAAAGCTTCAGTTGTACTTTCGTATTCCAATGCAATAATCTCGGTTCTAGGCACAAAACAGTCCCGCAATTTTACTTTTGAAAAATCAAGTGCATTCTGAAAAATCTTCACTTCATTTTCCAACTCTACCTCACTTTCGAAGTTTTCAAAACTTTCCTGAATTAAATAATTTAAATCAATACGCGAAAAGACATTCTCCTGCGTATTGGAATTAATCTTTAATCCGAAAAGGCGAAGTATTTTGATTGAAATCCAAGTGCTAAAGCGTGAAATAGGATACAATAACACATAAAAAATGAGCAAAAGCCAGGAGAAAAACCGCAAAAAAAGATTCGGATTTACGCGAAAAATCGTTTTTGGGAGAAACTCACCTGTAAACAGCACAATTATAGTAGCAAGTATGGTTTGAGTAAAAGTAATTAAAAACTGACTACCCATAAAACTAAGCCAGGGAGTCATAATCTGAGCCATAAGCAGCCCATAGATTACCAGACATATATTATTCCCAACCAACATGGTGGAGATAAACTGTTGAGGATTGCGGTAAAATATAGAAAGTATCGACGACGTGAAGTTTCGCTGTTTCTTATTCAACTCAAAACGCAATTTGTTTGACGTAACAAATGCAATTTCCAATCCCGAAAAAAACGCGGAAAATATTAAAGTTAAAAGTATGAAGGTAATATTATTCAAAATTCTGATTATTAATCAATTTAAATAGATTTCAGGTTGCAAAGATACAATTTTTTGGAAAGGATTGATTATTGAATTTTGAATTTTAGTGAGATTCTAACAACTTGATTTAATATATTCAAGTTGAATCAAAACAGAATGAATGAAGAGCTTTTATTCTAAATGGCTGTTTGCTTGAGACTTATAATGTGGTATCCAAATATAACAGTTTTTATTTGAAAGAGCATTTGTAATTTTAAAAAAAAGCAGTATCTTTGCAACCGCTTTTAAAAAATGATCTAGTAGCTCAGCAGGTAGAGCACATCCCTTTTAAGGATGGGGTCCTGGGTTCGAGCCCCAGCTGGATCACTTTATTTTTATCAGCATTTATTACAATGATGATCTAGTAGCTCAGCAGGTAGAGCACATCCCTTTTAAGGATGGGGTCCTGGGTTCGAGCCCCAGCTGGATCACAAAATAAAGCAGCCTTTCAATTAATTTTGAAAGGCTGCTTTAATATTTTTATTCTGCTGAAAATTTATAAATACACCACTCATCATATTTTCCACCCGGACGGAGCAAAGAACTTGGAAAATGCGCCACGTTTGGTGAATTAGGAAAACCTTGTGTTTCAAGGCAAATAGCATCCTGACGATCGTAGATTTTGCCTTCTTTGCCCACCTGTTTCTCAATCCAGTTGCCGGTATAGATTTGCATACCGGGTTGTGTTGTGTAAACTTCCAATTTGCGTCCTGAAGTAGGCTCGTAAACTGCTCCGGCAAGCACGCAATCTCCGGCTTGTTCTTTTCGAATGCACCAGTTATTGTCAATTCCCCAACCGGGAACAAATTCTTTAGCATCAATCCGCTCAGCAATCAAGGTCGGGTTTCGGAAATCGAAAGCAGTTCCTGTTACCGGACGTATTTCGCCCGAAGGGGCAAACGATTCATCTAACACGGTGTAGAAATCGGCATTGATTTGCAGCATATGGTCCTTTACCGTTCCATTTCCGACACCTTTCAGGTTGAAGTACGAGTGATTGGTCAACCCAATAATGGTTGCTTTATCGGTCGTAGCTTCGTAGTGCATTTTGATTTCGTTATCGTCGCTCAAAATATAGGTGCAGCTTATCGTCAGATTTCCCGGATAACCTTCTTCACTGTCGGGCGACAAAAGTTCAAGTACCAATTCCTGTTGAGAAACTGATTTTACGGTCCACACTTTCTCGTTGTATCCGTGAATACCACCATGCAGCGAATTTGTTCCATTGTTTATTGGCAAGTTGTATTCCACCCCGTCGATGCTAAATTTACCATTTTTGATACGGTTTGCAAAACGACCGCAAACTGCTCCGTAGTAAATTTCTTTTTCAATCACTTCGTCCAGTGTATCGAAAGCAAGTACTACATCGTCGAATTTGCCATTCTTATCAGCCACAATCAAGCGTATAATTTTTGCACCATAGTTGGTTATATCCACCGACATGCCATTTTTGTTGAACAGGGTATAAAGCGATACCGGTTTACCGTTCAATTCTATTTCTAATTCTTTTACTGTCTTCATAGACCCCCAACCCCCTAAAGGGGCTTTTGTGTTTGTGAGATAAATAATATTTTATACTAAAGTTGTTTCCCGGAACCCCCTTTTAGGGGGCAGGGGGTCATATTTTACATGCTCCATCACCAATTTCGGCAATGTAGAACTCTGGTTTGATGCCAATTTTAGCTTCGTAAGCCGCACCAACTTGGTTGATAAAGGTGTCGATAGCTTCATCTTTTACCAATGAAACAGTACATCCACCAAAACCACCACCGGTCATACGTGAACCGATAACGCCATCAATTTTCCAAGCTTCGGCAGCCATGCAATCCAGTTCAGGACCGGTTACTTCATAATCGTCGCGCAACGAAACGTGCGAAGCATTCATCAGTTGACCAAACAATACCAAGTCGCCTGCTTTCAATGCTTTTACTGCATCAGAAGTACGTTGAACTTCACCCACCACGTGGCGGGCACGTTTACGCGCAACAGGATCAGTAATAGCCGACTCAATGGATTTGAATTCAGCCTCAGTCAATTCAGCTAAATATTTCAACGGACGAACCTTATTCAATTGCTCGACAGCTAATTTGCATTCAGCTACACGTTGGTTATAAGCTCCTGAATCCAGTTTGTGAGGACTGTGAGTATTTGAAATTACGATTTTAACTCCCTCAAGTTTTACAGGTACGAGTTCAAATTGAAGCGTGTCACAATTTAAATGCACAGCATGATCTTTCGCCCCATTAGCCGATACAAATTGGTCCATTATACCACACATTACCAACGCAAATTCATGCTCGGCTTTCTGACCGATTTGTGCTAATACCGTACGGTTGAAACCTGTTCCCAATTGATCGTTTAATGCAAAAGCTGTAACCACTTCCAGCGCTGCTGACGACGAAAGACCCGCGCCGTTAGGCACATTACCCCAAATCAGAATGTCGTAACCTTCAGTGATAGCGATACCACGTTTTACAAATTGAGCAATAACACCAAGCGGATAGTTCACCCACGATTTGTCGAGCGGAGTAGTCAACTGGTCGAAACCAAGCGAAATAATTTCAGGTTGGTTCAACGATTTGAAGTTCATTACTTTTTTGTCGTTTTTTGCTAATAGCAAATAGGTGCCAAAACTCAATGCACATGGAAATACGGAACCGCCATTATAGTCGGTATGCTCACCAATCAGATTTACGCGACCCGGAGAGAAATATACGGCTTCAGCGGTTTTTCCGTAGGCCGATTCGAAAGCTGCTTTTAATTCTTGTACTGTCATGTTTTCTATATTTTTTTTAATTGTACTTTATACAGTTATTAATTTCGGGACAAAATTAGTTGAAAAAATGGAGTCTGTAATGTTGGATATTCATGTTATTCAGCATAAAAAAAATCAAAGTTCTGTTTCGTCCTGAAAAATAAGCGTATTTCGGACTAATGAATAGCCCAAATACGCTTTTTAAAATTCAATTTACCCGATTTAATCCGGAAATTCCATTAAAAATGCTTTGATAAAGGCATCTATATCGCCATCCATCACTCCGTTTACGTTCGAAGTCTGATAATTGGTACGGTGGTCTTTCACGCGGCGGTCGTCAAACACATAGCTGCGGATTTGTGAACCCCACTCAATTTTCTTTTTACCGGCTTCGACCACTGCAGATGCAGCACGGCGTTTTTCCAGTTCCAGTTCGTAGAGTTGCGATTTCAGCAAGCGTATTGCATTGTCTTTATTTCCAAACTGTGAACGGCTTTCGGTATTTTCAATTACAATCTCGTCAGGCTGATTGGTAACAGGGTTGATAAATTTATAATGACATCGAACACCCGTTTCCACCTTGTTCACGTTCTGCCCACCGGCTCCCGACGAACGGAAAGTGTCCCACGACAAGCTTCCCGGATTGATCTCAATTTCAATAGTATCATCCACTAACGGAACAACATATACTGAACAAAAAGAGGTCATACGTTTACCCTGAGCGTTGAACGGAGAAACTCGCACCAAACGATGCACTCCATTTTCGCTTTTCAGATATCCGTAAGCCATTTCGCCTTCAATCTGCATGGTAACGGTTTTGATACCAGCCTCGTCACCGTCTTGCAGGTTCGTAATTTCACACTTATAGCTCTGACGTTCGCACCAGCGTTGGTACATTCGAAAAAGCATCGATGCCCAATCCTGGGCTTCTGTTCCACCAGCTCCACCAACAATTTTAATCACCGCACCCAGTTGATCTTCCTCATGCGAAAGCATGTTTTTCATTTCGAGCGTTTCAATCAGCTCCAAAGCACTACGATACGCTTCATCCACTTCTTCTTCGGTGGTAACTTCTTCGCGGTAAAAATCATAAGTCAACTGAAGTTCGTCGGCCGCCGATTTCACAGCGTTGTAGCCTAGTACCCAGTTTTTCAACTCTTTTACTTTACGCATTTGTACTTCGGCAGCCTTAGTGTCATCCCAAAAACCGGGAACTTGCGTGCGCAAATCTTCTTCTTCTATTTGGATCAATTTCGTATCGACGTCAAAGATACCTCCTCAACGCGGACTCGCGTTCCAACACATTTTTCAGCTGGTCTATCGTTATCATTATTTTAGTTTTAAGTCTGCAGACAACAGTCAACAGACAGGTTATTGTAAATATATTGCAGAAATGGAATGTAGACTACCTTCAATTGGCTGTCGACTTTTAGAAAAAGAAACTTGGTGTAAATACTAAGGCAAAGCCAACCAGAAACCCGGCTAAAACCTGTGCGGGCGTATGTGCTTTCAGTTCGAGGCGCGAAAGTGCTACTAATCCCGAAATACAAAGAACTGCTACGAAAAGCCAAACAGGATTTATCGCTGTGCGGTAGCAAACACCGAAAATGGATGCGCAAAAACCGCCCATTCCGGCGGCATGGGCACTTATTTTCCATCTTAGATTGATCAAAACAATTACAAAAATCGAGGCTGCCGAACCCATTCCCATAGCAACAATAAACATAGGGAACTGAAGTGTCCGCCACATAAAAAGCGCCCAGAAAACATAAGCCATAAATGAGAAAAGATAGGGCATAGTACGCTCTTCTTTCTTGGAAATAAACAAATCGTTTATTTCACCGCGTTTCATCATTAATAAAATTGGAATTGCAGGAAAAACTCCCGTAAAAAGCATCGTTCCAACGATTGCCACCGAGCGCCAAAATAACGCCAATGGTGAGAATATATCCATGTTCATCAACAGAATCATGGCATAAGTAGGCATCAACAAGGGCTGAAATACTAGGGATATAATGTTGAAAAACCATCCCCCTAAATCCCCCTTGGGGGACTTGAAGTTAGAACTATCATTTTTTATTGTATTCATATTTTTATTTTTAATGAGAAAAAGTCTTTAAGTCCCCCAAGGGGGATTTAGGGGGCATATAATCTAAATCTCTTTCCTCATTCGTGCCACCGGAATATTCAATTGTTCCCGGTATTTAGCCACGGTACGACGCGCCACGATATAACCTTTTGTTTTCAGCACTTCTGCCAGGGTTTCATCGTTGAGTGGCTTTCGCTTTTCTTCAGCATCAATGCAATCTTGCAGGATTTTCTTTATTTCGCGGGTCGAAACTTCTTCGCCGGAGTCGTTGGTCATCGATTCCGAGAAAAAGTATTTCACCGGAAAGATGCCGAATTCTGTTTGAATATATTTGCTGTTGCTTACGCGTGAAATAGTCGAAATATCGTATCCGGTACGGTCGGCTATATCTTTCAGAATCATTGGTTTCATGTAGGTATCATCGCCCTCGATAAAAAACTGACGTTGAAAATTCACGATGGCAATCATGGTCGTGAGTAAAGTTTGTTGTCGCTGTTTGATAGCATCGATAAACCAACGCGCGGAGTCAATCTTTTGTTTTACAAACATGACTGCATCTTTCATTTCGCGACTTTGATTCTGTTTATTTCCGGCATAATCCTGAAACATATCGTTGTACGTGCTGTTTACCCGTAGCTCAGGTACATTGCTGTTATTCAGCGAAACTGAAAGCTGACCTTCATCGTTTTCCAGAATAAAATCGGGAACAATCGTCGTCATTGATTTTTCCAAAATATTTCCACCCCAGGCATTTCCGGGTTTGGGGTTCAAGTGAATAATCTCATTCATTACCTTTTTCAGCATTTTGTCGTCCATTTCCAGACCGCGCTGAATTTTATCGTAATGTTTTTTGGAAAATTCCTCGAAATATTCTTTTATCAATCTGATAGCCAGTTCTACAGAAGTACAGGTTTCTTTTCGTTTTAGTTGAAACAAAAGGCATTCCTGCAAATTGGAAGCACCCACTCCGGCGGGATCTAACTGCCGAACCAGCTCTATGATGCGATACATCTCCTCGTCAGTGGTTTGTACTCCTGCCTGAAACACAATATCATCCACCATAGCTTCGGGCGTTCGGCGTAGATAGCCTTCGTCGTCGATATTACCAATTACATATTCAATCAACAGGCGTTCCTGTTCGGTGACCTTAAGTAAACCCACCTGATCTTCCAGAAACTCATGAAAAGTCATACCCACTGAAAACGGAATATCTTCGTATTTGTCGTCTTTCGACGTATTATTGGCTTTCAGTTTATAGTCGGGTATATCGTCGTCGGCCATGTACTCTTCCGGGTCAAAATCATCATTGTTGCCTCCATCGTCAATGCTCAAATCATCCATCTCCTCAGTCTCTTTCTCCGATTCAGCTCCTTCTTCCAATGCCGGATTTTCCTCCAGTTCCTGACGGATGCGCTCCTCCAGCTCCAAAGTAGGCACTTCGAGCATTTTGATAACCTGAATTTGCGCAGGCGAAAGTTTCTGTTGTAATTTTTGCTGTAACTGCTGTCGTAACATATCTCGGAAATTGGTTATTAACCAACAATACAGCGCAAAGATACGTTTTTTTCGGAAGAAAAGAAAGGGGAAAGGAGTTGTTGGCAATTTTTGAAGAGAAAGATTTTTGAATCAATTTGTAAAAAAGCTCAATCAAAATTTGTAGTTTTGCAGGAACTTATAAATTAAATATCATGCGAACAATCCTTTTGGGAATCCTTCTTCTACGTTTTGTTTTTGTTTTCGGACAAACAGCATCGAATCCGCATGAGATGATGGTTAGTTACAAATATAAACAAATAAAAAAATGGCCTGAGCCAACATACATTGTAAATAACAAATTTATAGTAAAAAATATAGGTTGGATAAACCCTTCTGATATTGTAGGAATAAAAGTTTCAAATAAGAAAGACACAACTATATTAGGTGTAAAGCCACCATACATGCTTATTACTTTAAAAGACAGTATTCCATTGAAGATGATTTCACTTGAAGGGATTAAGAAGAAATACATCAAAAGTATTTCTCCGTATTGTATTTACCAGATAAACGGAAGTATTTCCACTTTAAATGCTGAGGAATGCTTGATCAATGAAAATAGCATTTTGAGCATATCTGTTGACAAGATAAAGTCGAAGGACAGTACCACCGGCAAGGGAATTGAAATCGAGGTACTCGAAATACTTACGGATACCAAAGAAAATGTCAGGAAGTCAAAGGAAATAATAATAAGGTGATAAAGTCAATCATTTTTTAATCTTCCACTTACCCATTTTTCCGAAATAAAATCCGTAGTTTTGTAATCCCGTATTTCATGTAGAGACAAGGCATGTCTTGACTCTACACCATACAAATAAAAAATGATTGATCAACCTACCATAGACCGAATAACCGAAGCTGCACAGATACAGGATGTGGTAGGCGATTATGTTACCCTGCGTAAACGTGGGGTAAATCTGCTGGGTTTGTGTCCGTTTCATGGAGAAAAAACACCTTCGTTTACTGTGTCGCCGGCCAAAGGCATTTTCAAATGTTTCGGTTGCGGAAAGGGTGGTAACTCGGTGCATTTTATCATGGAGCATGAGCAGCTCAATTATACTGATGCGCTGAAATACCTTGCCCGAAAGTATCATATTGAGGTGCAGGAACGCGAGCTTTCGCCTGAGGAAATGGCCGTTCGCAACGATCGTGAATCGATGTTTCTGGTCAATGAATTTGCACAAAAACACTTTACGTCCACACTTCACAACCATATTGATGGCAAATCCATTGGCCTTGCTTACTTCCGCGAACGTGGATTTCGTGACGATATAGTACAAAAATTCCAACTCGGGTACAGCCTTGAACAGCGGGATGCCTTTACACAGGCCGCTCTGAAAGCCGGATACAATAAGGAATACTTAGTAAAAACGGGTCTTACGCTTGAGAACGAAAGCGGACAAACCACCGACCGTTTCCGTGGTCGTGTGATGTTCCCGGTTCATTCCTTGTCGGGAAAAGTGGTGGCTTTTGGCGGTCGCATTCTGAAGAAGGACGACAAAATGGCGAAGTACGTCAACTCGCCCGAATCGGAAATTTATCACAAAAGTAACGAGTTATACGGAATTTATTTTTCCAAGCAAGCCATTGTCAAACAAGAACGCTGCTTTCTGGTAGAAGGTTATACCGATGTTATTTCGATGCATCAAAGCGGCATCGAAAACGTGGTGGCTTCGTCGGGTACCTCCCTTACGCCCGGTCAAATTCGTCTGATTCACCGCTTTACCGAAAATGTAACGGTGATTTATGATGGTGATGCGGCCGGAATAAAGGCATCCATTCGGGGAATTGACTTATTGCTGGAAGAGGGGTTAAACATCAAAGTATTGTTGTTGCCCGATGGTGATGACCCGGATTCATTTGCCCGTAAAACCAATGCTTCAGATTTTATTGAATACGTGGAACGTAATGCATCCGATTTTATCCGTTTCAAAACCAATTTATTGCTTAATGATGCAGGGAATGATCCTGTGAAACGTGCCGGATTAGTGCTGGATATTGTACGCAGCATCTCGATTATTCCAAATACAGCGATACGGGGCGAATATGTGAAGGAATGCAGCACCCTGCTTAACGTCGACGAGCAAATGCTCTACTACGAAATCAATAAGCTCAAAAATTCGGATAACGAAAAACTGGCCACCCGCCGTCAGCCCGAAAATGCCGATATGCCTCAGTCGGAAGAGGGTGATAATTCAGTAACCCGTATCACTTCGTCTTCAAAATTTGAAGACCAGGAACGGAATATTCTGCAAATTTTGGTAAAACATGGCGAAGTTGTTTTCTGTTTTGCCGATCAGGAAGAGAAAATACCAGTTACTGTTGGTGATTTTATTTTGGAAGAGTTAGAACGGGATAAATTGCTTTTTTACAATGAAATACATGTGTTGATGCTTGAAGAGTATAAATTGCAGCACAAGCAAGAGGGTTTTGAAGCTGAACGTTTTTTTCTGTATCATCCTAACAGCCAAATCAGTTTGCTGACTGCCGATTTGATTTCGGAAAAATATACGCTGAGTAAAATTCATTCTAAAATCAAAAAAATAGAATCAGATGCTGAACGTTTGATTGAATTGGTTCCCCGTGTAGTTTATGAATTTAAAAATAGCCTGATTCTGGACATGATTAAACAAAAACTGATTGAATTAAAGGCCGCAAATGATTCGAAAGATACAGAATTGTTTAGCAGAATAATGCAAGATTGGGATCAGTTGGAAAACGTCAAAAAACAACTCTCAAAAACACTGGGAGAAAGAATAATCATAAAATTATAGTTGATTTACAGGTAATAAGTGAACAGTTTATAAACCATTAAATTAGACCATTATGAAACCAATCAGCACAGTAATCTTATTCTTGATTCTTTTTACTTCGGGCGGAGTCAAAGCACAAACACATAGCGGAACTAACATCGTTTCTGCTCAAATTCAACAATCTGACAGTACAAAAACCAAACAACTTTATCTGGTTACCAAACTAAATAATCTGGAATATGTAGGTGAGATATTAAGTGATGATGGTCATGAAATATTCTTAAATACTGAAAATGTAGGGAAAATCTATATTCAAAAGTCAGAGATTAAAAGTGTTGTAAAAAAAGAAGATATAAAGTCAACAACTAACATTCAAGATGTTGAAGATAATTCCTTCTCTACAATATATATTTTCTCGTCAAATGCCTTACCATTTAAAAAAGGGACAAACTATGGGCTTTTATCTTTATTGGGGCCGGAAGCTCATTTTGCACTCACTGATAATTTGTCTGTTGGTATTCTTTCTGCATGGATAGCCAGTCCCTTTGCAGCTTCAGTCCGATATAGTTTTAAAACAAATAATGAAAATCTACATTATTCTGTTAGTTCTTTATTCGGAACTTCGGGTTACTTTGACAACTTTGATGTTTATTTAGTGTGTCCTAACGCAGCAGTAACTTGGGGGAAAGAGAAAAAAAATCTTACTATAGGGTTTAGTTATCTTTTTGTGGGAGCATTTTCAAACCCATCCTTCAGTACTGGTGCTCCAATGTTGTCATTTGCAGGAACAATCCCGATCACCCGTAAAACACAATTTATTTTTGATAGTGAAATTGGACTTCCATCAATTATAGAGCCAAATAATATTTATACATCTCCTGACGGTATTCTTTCAATTGGAAAGATTAATAATGCTTCATTTGTGTGGCTAATGCCAGGTGTACGCTTTCAATCAAAGCCCAATAGTGCTTTTCAGATTTCACTTTCTGGAGTGATAAGTATTGATGGAGTTTCCAAAACAGCTACTACAACTCCTTTTCCAATTTTCTCCTGGTTTTTTAAATTCTAATTAAATTTTCTCCTGGATGTTCTTATTTCACGAAATTATCTTTGGACCTATTCACAGTCGTCGCCTCGGGCTTTCGCTGGGTGTAAACCTGCTGCCTGTCGATGCTAAAATCTGTTCTTTCAACTGCATTTATTGCGAATGCGGTTTTAATACCACCATGCAGGAATCGCCCATTCCCAATCGGGAACACGTGCGTGAAACGCTCGAAACCAAATTGAAGGAAATGGTAGCCGAAGGACAAATCCCCGACGTGATTACCTTTGCCGGAAATGGTGAACCCACGCTTCATGCCGATTTTGAGGGCATTATTGATGATACGATAGCGTTGAGAAACACCTATTGCCCGACTGCGAAAGTCAGTGTTCTTTCTAATTCCACCCGGGTTCATAAACCGCATATTTTTGCAGCTTTGAACAAGGTTGACAATAATATTCTGAAATTCGATTCGGCTATTGATCGTACCATGAAACTGATGGATCAACCCGTTGGGAAACATATTAATGTAGCGTGGTTTATAGAACAATTAAAGAAATTTGACGGTCGCTTAATCATTCAATCCATGTTTCTACGGGGTGAAGTGAACGGCGAGAAACTCGATAATACAACTGACGAAGAAGTGGAGGCCTGGCTATTGGCATTGGAACAAATTCGTCCACGGCAAGTTATGATTTACTCTCTCGACCGTGAAGCACCGACTCAAAATCTTCAAAAGATCAATGTTGATGAATTGAACGTTATTGCCGAAAAAGTAAGAGCGAGAGGATTTGATGTTTCGGTGGCAGGATAAATAAATGTGCTAATTATTTAATATGCCAATGTGCCAATATTCTTTTCTGGTTATTTTCATTAGCATATTGGCACATTATAAATTGGCATATTATGAAGATTTTAGTTTGCCCACTTAATTGGGGATTAGGTCATGCCACGCGCTGTGTACCAATTATCCGGAAACTTATTACTGAAGGGCATGAGGTGATAGTGGTGGCCGATGGTTATCCATTGGCTTTTCTTCAGCAGGAGTTTTCTTTCCTTCGTTTTATTGAATTTCCATCCTATTCAGTGTATTATGCATCCGGAAAATCGCAGGTGGGAGCGATGCTGTTCAATTTTCCCAATATCATTCGTGGCATTATTCGGGAGCATCTTTGGCTGAGAGATTTATTGAGAACTGAGCATTTCGATCAGGTTATTTCCGATAATCGTTTCGGAATGTGGAATCCACGTGTTCATTCTGTTTATATGACGCATCAGTTGATGGTGAAAATGCCTGCAAATCTGATTTTTCTTGAACCGCTTGTTCATCATATTCATAAAGCCTTTATCCATCGGTATGACGAATGTTGGATTCCCGATCGTGCTGAAAATGGTGGTTTATCGCGAGATTTGGCACATAAATATCCGCTGCCCCGCAATGCGAAATTTATCGGAACACTTTCGCGTTTTCAGGGGATGGAAAAAACAGTTCCAAACACAGCATTTGATGTGGTGGCAGTTGTTTCGGGAGTTGAACCTCAACGGACTATTTTTGAAAGTAACCTGATATTGAAATTTAAAAACGGAGCTGAAAAAGTATTAATTGTTCGCGGTCAACCACAAGTTGAAAAGATTGAAAAGCAAGTTGGAAATATCACTCTTGTTTCACATTTATGCGATCCTGAATTAGCAGCAGTTTTGCTTGGATCAAAAAAGATTATTTGTCGCTCCGGATATTCAAGCATAATGGATTTGGATGCCCTGAATTGCCTCGGTAAAGCTGAATTAATTCCTACACCGGGACAAACTGAGCAGGAATACCTTTACTCAGTTCATAGTTGACAGTGAACAGTTATCAGTTAAGGTATTTTTATCAACTATGAACAATTAGCTAACTCGGTGTATATCGGCAAATGTTCGTTTGACTCCCTTTTTGTAATGGACATCGGCATATCCGAAAATAACAAACAATCCTTCACGGGACGGATATTTAATACCCCATTTTTCGCGGAAAAGTCGGGCTTTCTTCCCGTTCTGAATAAACGGATGAACAGCACCGAGCATACAAGTTCCAAGACCAAGGCTTTCACCGGCAAGCATGGCGTAAGTAGCTGCAATAATAGGATCGGCAGGGTCGGTATAAGGTGAGCCATAGAAATACATCGCAAGCGGTGCATCGTAATTTATCCAGTTTTCACCTTTTTCCATGCTGTCAACATATATTTCAAACACCGGTTTGATAAATTCGTGCATCATTTCATCGTTCGCCTTCCCCCAGAATGGTCGCATTAACGTCATAAACCAGTTGGAAGCCATCCAACGGATACTTTTCAGATAGACTGAAAATCCTTCCGCAAAAGCACGAACCTGTTTTTTATTTTCAAACACAATGACATGAACATCTGAAGGAGGAAGTCCCATTGGAGCTGTTTGAGCAGCTTCGAGAATTTGATTGATTTTTTCAGATTCTACAGTTTTATCTTTAAACGTTCGTATACTACGTCGCCGCTGAAGTAATGCCAATAAACTGTCGAATGTCGGAACTGATTCTTTATCCGGTAAATCGAATAACTGAATAGGTGATAATGTACGACCTTCGACTGCAATAGCTCCTGTGGGACATGCCATCATGCACTGACCGCAGGCTACACAGCCGAAAATACTATTTTTGGAAATCACCGCTTTATGATCGACAAGCTCAAACCCAAAATCAGAGCAAACTTTCACACAATGTCCACAACCGTCGCATTTAAGGGTATTAATAAAGATGCGTCCGGGTTCTTTGGTTCGGGATGTAGGAATTGCCATAACATAAGAATTAATCTACAAATTTAATTGATTTCGTTGAAATAAAAAAACCGTTGAAAAATTAATTCCAACGGTTTCTGCAAAAAAACAAAATCTATCTATTAACCTCTAATCTATTTTCTTTCGTCATTTTTTGAGGAATTATCCCTCGTGTCAGGTCGTGGTTCTTTTACTATTGGTTGTGAAACTACTGGTTTCCGTTCTACAGGCTTTGGCTGTGTTACCTGTGTATTTGGTCTGTTTGTGTTGTCACGATGAATTGTGTTATTCTGATTTCCGTTGTCGTTTCGTATTGTTGGCTGAGTTACACGGTTAGTATTGTTTCCGTCCGAATTTCGGTTATAATTGGTCGGAGGAGTAGTGTAATTCGGAGAAGTTGAGTTGTTTTGATTCCGATTATTATTTTGTAATCCATTATTATTTCTGTTACCCGAATCATAGGGATTTGTACGGTTTTGATAATTGTTGTCACGGCTTGAATTATTAGCCGGATTTGCATGATTCCAACCATTCGATTGAGAATTTCTAGTCCCATTCGAATTATTGTAATTTCTTGCAGGTTTTGTTGTTTCTGATGAATTTTGTTGGTATCCTGATCGTGTTGCTCCATTGCGAACTGCCCCGTTACGATTGAATTCAAAGTCACGTTTGTTACGCACATTATCATTTCGGCTGCTGAAAGTCCTTTCGGGATGCATGGTGGCATAATCATTTCGACTTAAGCTTGAATGAATATCTCTGGCATATTGGTTTCGTATGGTGTTGGAATAATAATAGCGGTGATCATGATTGATATGCCCATAAATATTTGATAAATAAATGTTTAATGCAAACGGACTGTGATGATGATAGTACTCAGGATAATATCCCCAGTAATAGGGTGAATGCCAGCTATAATATCCGCTACCCCAGAAAAATGAGAAAATGGAAGGTGTATAATAATAGGCCGGCTCTATAATATAGTTCGGACCATAAATGTAAGGGTCGCCGATAACCTGAACAGTAGTGTTACTGTTTTGATCTTTATCAACCACAATAGTAGCAACATCCTGGTAGACTTCTTTATCGAGAACCGACTGAATCACAACCACATGTGTGTTGTTTTCCATTTTTTCTACTACGCGTAAATAATCCACCTGACCATCATTATTTAAGTCAAGGTTTGATATTCCACTATCATAATCATTTATTCTACGTTCAAAATCTTCTAAATTCTTTGATTCTCCGAATGCTGTAGCTACAGCTTTCAAATCGAGATTATTACTAATATCATTGTTTTCAGCCTCAACTGTATAGGTTTTCTGTGCTACGCACTGGGTTGTAGTTACTAAAATTAAAACTAACAAGCCAACTATTTTTGTTTTCATGATCGTAAATTTTTAGTGGTTTATTTCTTTATTTATTTTCGGAATCAGATTTTATTTTGATAAATAATTCTTTCCAATTTCTGTGCCAAAAAATATAAAAGACTTTATTTGAGTATAATTATGTTGTTTGTTATTTTTGAATAATGCTTAAATATCTGATATATAGTAGAATAAAAAATGTGATAATTATTAGTTATTGAATAATAAAGTCCTTACTTTATCATTTCTACTTTTTTCTTACCTTTGCAAGCTAACCACATAATTCTATGAACACTTTAGATCTTCTTATTGTTATTCCAATTGCTTTAGGTTTTGTTTTTGGTTTGTTCAAGGGCCTTGTTAAAGAACTGGCATCGTTGGCATCCATTGTTTTAGGTATCTATGGGGCAAAAGCATTTGCTCCTTCTTTATCGGGATTTTTAATTCGGACATTGTCTTTTTCACCTAAAACCGCCCTTCCGTTGTCATATCTTTTTCTGTTTATTCTTATTGCAACAGTTTTAATTTTAATCGCTAAATCCCTTGATTCATTCTTCGAATCAATTGCTTTAGGGGGAATAAATAAATTATTAGGAGGTTTGTTTGCTGCTTTTAAATATGCACTGGTGGTTAGTGTTTTACTAAATTTATTTCAATCAATTGACAGCTATTTCTCAGTAATTAAGCCTAAGTCGAAGATTGAATCCATGGCGTATGCTCCTGTTTTAAAACTTGCTCCTGCCTTATGGGTGGAAGGCAAAAATACGAAAGTATTTGATTTTAAAGATAATTCCAACAATGAAACGCAAGAAATTCAAAACCACCGCTGATGATATTGAACTCTTCTATGAAGCAACCGAACTAAAAGGGAATTTCTCAAAATTCAGTCTGGAATGTGGTTGCGATGAAGCCGGACGAGGATGTTTGGCAGGACCAGTGGTAGCAGCAGCTGTTATTTTGCCCTTTGATTTTGAAAATTCATTGCTCAACGATTCTAAACAACTTACTGAAAAAGAAAGGGATACACTTCGTCCGATTATCGAAAAGCAAGCATTGGCGTGGGCAGTTGCTGAAGTTGATAATTATGAAATTGATGAAATCAACATTCTGAATGCTTCGATTTTAGCCATGCATCGGGCTATCTACAAACTTACTGTACGACCTGAATTTATTATTGTAGATGGAAATAAATTCAAACAATACTCCGATATTCATCATCAAACTATTGTAAAAGGTGACAGTAAATATCTTTCTATTGCTGCCGCCTCCGTACTTGCCAAAACTCACCGTGATGAAATTATGCAGGCTTTACACGCTGAATTTCCGGTTTACGATTGGGACAAAAATAAAGCTTATCCAACTCCAAAACACCGTGAAGGTATCATAAAATTTGGAACTACGTCTTATCACCGAATGACTTATGATTTGTTAGGAGACAGGAAATTGGAAGAGAAGGATAGACGGCAGAAAAATAAATAACTTTATAATCTTTTTTTTCAAACTCAGAAAGGATACCCAATGGCAAAATGCAATGCAAAATCGTCATTGAAATTGGGGTTCAATCGCCATTTATCATTACGACTTGAAATTGCCGGATTGAATAATTTCACACCTAAGTCGACACGCGCAATAAAGAATGAGAAGTCGAAACGAACTCCTGCTCCGTATGCAATTGCAATCTGATTCATAAAGGTATCGAAATGGAATGTGCCGCCTTTTTGAGTATCGTAATCTTTTATCGTCCAGATATTTCCGGCATCCAGAAATAGCGCACCTTCCATTAACCAGAATAGTTTGGCACGATATTCCAAGTTCATATCCAGTTTAATATCTCCAACCTGATTAAAATCACGTGGTAAATCAATCCGTTTGTATATGCCAGGACCCAATGTGCTTTCACTCCAACCCCTGATGCTATTGGCGCCACCGCTGTAAAAACGTTTCTCAAAAGGAATTACATCGCCATTTCCGTAGGGGACTCCCAAGCCAAGACCTAAATGATATACAAACCGGTCACCTTTATCGAAAATCTGGTGATGCGTGATATTGTATTCCGCTTTGACATATTGTGCAAATCGCACATTAAAAAGTTTATAATAACCCGCTGTGTCAGGTTTGCTAAATAAATGACTTAATCCGTTTAAACCATTCCCTGCTGTTTCAATGGAATAACGTGCTACCGAATAATTCTGGTATGGGCGATTAGCATTATACGTTGAATAAGTACCATTATAACCCATTCGCCAGATAAGATGGTCGATGTAGTTGTACGGATTGAATACCGGTTTTAGCGGATTCAGAAAACTATCACGAAAAGCCGTTTGAATATCGGGGAAATGTACGTAGCTTAAATCAAAAAGTTGGAAATTATGACGATATCTACCCCTTACCCATGAGTAATTAACCCCTGCTCCAACATTAGTAGTTGTAAATTCACCCGGCCTGAATTGATAACTGAAAGCACTCGTTAACTCAGTGTTGGCATGTATGCTTCGTTTAAATTCATAACTTCCAACGGGTAACATGAATCGTGGGAATTTAAGCCCAACCTGAGCACCATATTCCTGAGCCCATACACCGTCTTGCCATTCGGCTGCACCCCGCAACAACAATGATAAAGTCTCTGCACCTTTAAATACATTTCGGTTCGTAGAATTTACATTTATCGCTCCACCCCAGTAGCCAGCAGTATAGGTTCCTTCCATTTCGGCCGAAAGTGAAACAGCTTTAGACGGAATTACTATAATATAGCAATCCAACGAATTGTTTTCAGCCTCCTTAAAGCTAATATTCACATATTTAATTGGACCAAGTGCGTTCAATGCCGAATAAGTTTTTTCAACTGTTTCATCGCTGTAAAGTGATTTTGGGTTTATATAAGTGTTTTGAACTAAAGCATCCAGCGTAAGAATTCGTTTTTTTGGATTTACTAACATAAAATCCCGAAAATGAAGTGTGTCCAATTCCACTTTGGTCGCCAAATCGGTTGTAATATTTGCATCGGTATTGGTGTAAAATACTACCTTTCGAATAGTGAACTGTTTGAAAATGATTTTATTGACAGAATCTAACGATCGCTTTAAATAATCGCGTAATTCGAGCGTAACATTTACCCGATGAGAATTTAGTGAACTATCTGCGCTGTATGAAAGAAATTCTTTGTTGAAATTATAGTATCCTTTTTGTCTGAAACGAGTACATACTCGCTCTCTTTCAGCGTTTAAAATATCAGCATCAAACAGTATTCCCGGCTTGATAAGTGTTTTTGATGTGTCAGAGGCTATTTCGTTCAGGAATTCATTTTTTAGATCAATTTTGTAATTCTGAATACTATAAGGTTTATTCGAATTAACCACATATTCTATACTTGCTTTTTTGCCACTAATGCTAATATTACTATGCACTTTGGCATTACTATATCCTTTGTTTTCAAGTAATCGCTGTAATTGCTGAACGGTTAGGGAAGTAAGTGCAGTATTATAAATTACCGGTGGATCACCGATTTTATGTAGAGTTCTGTTTAAAAAACGATTGAATCTTTTTATTGTATCTTTTGGCGCCCAATTGTATAGACCTAATTGCATACGCCATGCTCCGAAAACAGCTGCATTCGGGGTTTGACGAATGTATTCTTTTAAGTCGTCACGCTTAACATCTTTGTTGTCGGATTTGATGGTTACTTTGTCCAGCAGATATTCACCATCGGGTACAAATTTAGTAGTGTTACATGCCGAAATCAGCAAAATAGCCACCAGAAAAACCATATAACCACGCAACTTCATATAGGTACAAAACAAAGAATTAAAATTTTCTGCAAATATAGCTTTTTTTTATCGTTATCTTTAGTAGCTTTGTGTCTTTAAATTTCAGGGAAACTCTTAATTATTTTGGAAAATATTTTGGGATAATCTATCGAATCATGATTTCAAAAGCTAAAATTAAGCTCATTAACAGCCTGTTGCAAAAAAAGTTTCGGGACGAAACCGGACTTTTTGTAGCAGAAGGAACCAAGTTGGTCATTGATTTGTCTTTGGCTTTTGAGTGTTCAATATTAGTTGCAACCTCAGATTGGCTAAGTCAACACCCACAATTCAAAGCTACCGAAAAGATTGAAGCCGAAGCTGATGAATTCAATAAAATTTCCAATCAAAAATCGCCTCAAGGTGTGTTAGCTGTTTTTGAGAAACAAATTTATACATGGAATGTGCAAGAATTAAGCCAAAAGCTTAGTTTGGCACTTGATGATATTCAAGATCCGGGAAATCTGGGAACTATAATCCGTATTGCCGACTGGTTTGGCATTTCTGATATTTTTTGCTCTGAACATTCAGCTGATACATTTAACCCAAAAACAGTTCAGGCCAGTATGGGTGCATTAGCACGTGTAAGAGTACATGTGGTTAATTTGGGCGGTTTCTTAAATACATGTCAGTCAAAAATGCCTGTTTATGGCACATTTATGAATGGAGAAAGTATTTACTCTAAAACGCTGACACAAACCGGAATTATTGTAATGGGAAACGAAGGAAACGGCATTTCCAACGAAATTGAAAAACTGGTTTCCGAACGGTTGCTAATACCAAATTTTCCAGCTGGTCAGGCTACTTCCGAATCGCTGAATGTCAGTGTGGCAACAGCCTTGGTATGTGGTGAGTTCAGAAGAAGAATCTAAAAGGTTAAATGCATATAAGGCCAATGGACTTTTTCCTAATGACCTTATATGTATTTAAATTAGTCAGCACTATCCATTCCCATATCTACTCCGGCACCCTGCATTTTCTTTATGTCCTGTGGTTTCGGTTTCACATTCCCAAAGTTATATGTAACGGTCAACATGGCCATTCGTCCGTGGAAATATGAGTTTGAGTATTGCGAAAATCCTGTTCCGGAAGTGGTTTGGCGGTCGCGGTCGGAATTGAGTAAATCTCTCACATTCAGACTGACACTGAGTTTACGGTCCAAAAATGTTTGACGCACTCCCAAATCAATTGAATACTTAGCATTCTCAATACCCTGTGCAATAAGTTGTGCTGATTCGTATTCAGCCGTAATCTGACCTGAGAAAGTTTTACTCAACATAAAGTTAGCCAGAATATTGGCACTCCACGAAAAGTTACTTTGACCAGGAATTGGTATTGTGATCGATGAATTATACGGATTGGTATAGGTTGAAGAATCTAACTTGCTGTAATACAGGTTTAATGAAGTCGTCAGACTAAGAATTTTAAACAGTCTGTTTTTTGCAATCAATTCCAATCCGGCATTTTGCGATTTAGTAACATTAGCAAAGGTGCTTTCCATAATACCGTTGTTTATGAAATGAACATTCTCTATCACATTGTCGGTATTGTGATAATATAATGAGCTTGAAAGCGATTGAGCACCCCAGGCTTTGATATAGTTCAATTCTAAGGCCGATGAATATTGTGGTAGCAGGTCGGGATTTCCATACGAAATATTGGTCGGATCGGAATAATTTTTAAATGGATTTATTTGCTGACCACGCGGGCGGTTTACACGGTTTGAATAATTAAACTGCAACTCGGCATCAGCAGGTAAGGCATACGACAGATAAAAACTCGGAAAGACATGAAATACTGGAATTGAGTTGATATTCTGAACATTTACCGGCAAAATATAGCTCGTTCGTGTGCTGTCCGACGATTGTTTAGTCAGGTTCTCAGCACGTAAACCTACCTGAAAAGTGAATTTATCTATTTTGCTACCGTAGGTTACATAAGCTGCATGTACTTGTTCGTTGTAGTTAAAACTATCGAAATAGCCGGGGATATTGTTTGTAGTGTTATCTGATTTCACGCTGTCACCTGATGAAGTACTTAATCGGTTGTTAATCTTGCTTTCCCACCCGGCTTCCAGTTTGCTGTTTTCGTTAAATTTTTTAGTGTAATCCACTTTGAAATCATATTCTGTATTTTTGCTGTCAATAATCTGATTGATAGATGATTTATTGCCCGAAATTGAGTCGAACTGATTGTAAAATGTATTCCCTGTCCGGTTATGGTTTGAATATGAGAATGTTCCGGTCAGGAATGTCCCTTTTTTGTCAAAATCATGCCGGTAATCTAAGTTCATATTCAGGCTCGGGCGAGTTCCTTTTCCAAGATTAGTCATTGAATAATTTTTCAATATCGCAGATGATTGATTTATAAATAAATAATCAGAATAATTATCCTGATAACCAGTACCGGCCATTCCAAAACCCGAAAGACTCAGCGTATTTTTAGCATCTAAATGATAATCAACACCGGCACGCAGAAACAATCCTGAGAATCCCATGTTCATTTTATTGTTTTGGTGAAGATAAGTGGTATCATTGCCGTTTTTCCAGTTTTTTCGGTCGGTTTGTCCGCCACCCTGAAAATCCATGGCACGGTAGCCCAGATTCAGATACGCATCTACTTTTCCGCTATTATAATTGATACTTGCACCCAGATTGGAACCGATTTTCCCACCATCCGGATATGTCAAACCAGCCGAAACACTGCCATAATAGCCGGCTTTTCGGTTTTGTTTCATCACAATATTGATGATTCCTGCGGAACCTTCGGGACTAAATTTAGCAGAAGGATTGGTCATAATTTCAATAGACTCAATGCTTTCGGCAGGCATTTGCTGCAATACCTGAGCGCGGTTATCGGTGGTCAGACCCGATGCTTTTCCATTGATCCATACTTCCACGTTTCCATCTTTGCGAAGCGATACATTTCCTTGATTATCAACTGTTACAGAAGGAATATTTTTCAAAACGTCGGAAGCAGAACCTCCGGCAGCGGCAATATTCTGGTCGACACTAAATACCCGTTTATCGATATCAAAGTGCATTTGCGAGCCTTGGCCCAGCACTTCGACTCCTTTCAGCTCTTTGATATCTTCGGACATAGGAATATTACCCAGCACAAGCTGTTTCCCGCTAACTTCAACCGGTTTTAAAATGCTGGCATATCCTACATAAGTAATACGCAAAAAGTAGTTTCCATTTTCAACCGATGGAATCACAAAACCACCTTTATTATCGGTTATGGCAAGCGCCAACGGCTTTGGAGAACCTTTTTTGATAAGAGCTATATTCACATAATCCAACGGATTCTGATCACCAGCATCCACAATATTACCTTTTATGCTGCCTGAAGAAGCATAAGCTCCTGACACCGAAATCAACAAAACAATGAGCAATAAAAAAACCTTTTTCATCTTTATAAAATTAGTAAAATATCTATTTAACGCTTAACTTTAAGCACAGCCCTTTGATACAAAAAAAATGCCAGAGTTTAAACAACTCCGGCACAATTAAAGTTTTAAAACATTATAAGTGAATTATTGTGAATCAGAAATTTGGAAGCAGGTATTTCTCACGTGATTCGAGAATTTTATCAACCCGGTTTACTTCCAGGAATGTCGTTCCAAAACCACTTCCAAAGCTTCCGCTGAGGTAGCTCACAAAATCTTCAGGATTGAGCATTCCCTGTTTAATAAACTTTTGTAATCCGGCAATAAAGTACTTTTGGGTATTTCCTTTTTCAGCCTGAAATATCGGAAAAACGCCGTATGATAATGCCAGTTCACGAGTTGAACGTTCGTGATAACACAAAGCCAGAATCGGATTTGTGCTACGATATGCAGCCAAATGCAATGCCGTTTTGCCGCTAAAAGTATCAGTAATAATGGCTTTTGTTCCAATTTTGATACTAGCTTCGTTTGCAGCATTGGCCAAAAATGAAGTGGTATCATTGGTTACCATATTCACAGGAATGTCATTTTCAACCAGTTTGGTTTTCTCAGCTTCCTCTGCCACTTTGGCCATAGTGCGAACAGCTTCAACCGGATATTTACCATAAGCTGTTTCGCCACTTAGCATCAGCGCATCAGTACGATAATAAATAGCATTGGCTATGTCAGTTATTTCGGCACGGGTAGGGCGTGGATTTTTAATCATGGTGTGAAGCATCTGTGTTGCCACAATAACCGGCTTACGAGCCACTACACATTTACGAATAAGACGACGCTGAATGCCCGGAATTTTTTCCTGAGCTACTTCAATCCCGAGGTCACCACGCGCTATCATTACTCCATAAGTATGTTCCAGAATTTCATCAATATTGTCAACACCTTCCTGATTCTCTATTTTAGAAATAATTTTTATATCGCTGTTATGTTCATCCAGAATTTTGTGAATATCAAGCAAATCCTGTTTGTTTCGCACAAATGAGTGAGCGATAAAGTCTAACTCATTTTCAATGGCAAATATGATATTTTTTTTGTCCTTTTCGGTAAGCGATGGTAGGTTAATACGAACGCCGGGAACGTTCACACTTTTGCGACTACCCAACACGCCATCATTCAACACCTTACAATATAACGCTTCATTGTCTTTAGATTCTACCTTCAGGTCAATTTCACCATCATCAAACAAAATATCATCGTCCACATGCAAATCACGGACAAAATGAGGATAATTTACGGCTATACAATCCCGGGTTGAGATTAGGTCCGGGTTTCCAACCACTTTGACCACATCGCCGGTATGAAGTTCAATTTCATTATTTTCGGCCACGGTAGTTCTCACTTCCGGTCCTTTAGTGTCCATTAAAATGGCTATTTGATTACTTACAGCACGAACATTATTTATGATTTTCAAAAATCCCTCTTCCTGTAAGTGAGCAGAGTTGAGGCGTACTACGTTCATTCCTTCGTCAAAAAGTGACTGAATAAAATCTACTTCACAGTTTTTGTCGCTTATTGTTGCAACTATTTTAGTGTATTTCGACATACAAATTAAAAAAAATTAGTTTAGTGATGAATATTTCTGATGCATTGAAAATGTATCAGAATTTTAATATGGCATCAACTGCCAACCGATAGGAATCCATTCCGAAGCCGACGATACAACCTTTGCAGACTTCTGATAAGAATGAATGGTGACGATATTCTTCGCGTTTAAAAACGTTAGAAATATGTACTTCTATAACGGGAACCGAGATGGAGCGAATTGCATCGGCAATAGCGATAGAAGTATGGGTATATGCACCGCCATTGAGTACGATTCCATCGTAACTGAATCCTACTTCCTGTATTTTGTCAATGATTGCACCTTCCGTATTAGACTGAAAATAATCTAGTTGAGCTTCAGGATAGGCTGATTTTAATTCTTCCAGATAAGTCTCGAAACTTTGACTTCCATACACCGATGGTTCACGTTTTCCCAGTAAATTCAGGTTAGGTCCGTTTATAATTTGTATTCGTTTCATATCGTCTGTTTTTTAGCTTTGAAAATATTACGAATAGTAATGTAAAGTATATATAGTGAAGGGATTAAGCAAACGCCATTGGCCAGAATCATGGGTAAATTTAGCAGAAAAACTCCGTAAAGAAACCATAGCAGGATTCCAAATGTCATAATACAGTACATTCCCAACGAAATACTCTCTGTATCACCGGTTTTAATTACTTTTATGGCCTGTGGAAACTGGGCTGTTGCAGTACAGAATCCCGCTAAATAACCGATAACTACTATATCAAATGTCATAGTTTATATTTTTTGCAAAAGTAGCAAAAATATACGACTTGCACAAAAACACTCTAAATGTGTAGTGTTTAATCACGTTCAGGTTACAGTAATTATTAATTATAAGTGTTTAACTAGTAGCAAGATCATTCTAAATTATTAATTTAATCGTATTTTTTTTTCATACACATTTAATAGCAAATCCAAAAATTTAAAATCCGGAAATGTCGAAAAAGAATATAATTAATAGGATTTGGTATTAAAACTAACAGAAATACTCAACTTTCAAACGTTTGCGATTAAAAACGAGCTACATCGTATTGATTTGAATTTCTGCTAGCAATTACAGACTTATATTTGTAATCCAAACTCCTTTAATCCAATATTTATGACTCCTATTTTATTTCGTCGCTTTTACTTCGCAGTTTTTTTTATCTTTCTTTTCTTTTCGGTGTCATCTCAAAAAATTCACACCACCTACCTTTGGCACATGGATCAACCCGATTACTGGGCTGATAAAAGCATTGACAAACCTGATTCAAAACAATATGCAGAAGAATCGCAACGTTTGAAGTCAAACGGAGCTAATATGTATCCTGGTAGCACAGTTCCACATCCTACCAACGATTTACAAAGTATTTTTAATTTGGCCGACCGTATAAATGCTTATCAGTTTACGCCACGCGATGCTGTAAATAGTATCAAAGATATTAGTAATGCCGGTGCACAACTCAGCATTTCAGGCGGATTAATGGAAAACATCCAATCACTCGGAGCTAAAAATCAATGGGGTTATTCTGCCGGTTGGATGAATCCATACAAAGAAGCTAACTCACTTAAAACTTCCGGCGGCTTTTCCCGACTGGATATTGTTTGTTTTACCAATGACCATGCACTTTCACCGTTAGTGAGTGACAGAACGTTGGTAAAACAAATCAAAGCGCATCAATATGTTGCCAATAAATATTATGGTTACACTTCAAAAGGTTACTGGCCGGCTGAATGTGCTTTTTCTGAACGAATTATTAAAAGTTTGGTCGATTGTGGCATTCAGTGGTCGGTAGTGGCCAACAGTCATTTGGCGCGCACACTTTCCGATTATGTTCATCCTTATAATATTACAGGCAATATTGAAGCTCCCAACAAAGCTGATATTGTTACTCCAAAAGGAAACAACTGGTTTACGGGAACGATTGATGGACGAGGAAGTTTGCTGGCAGCACCCTATTGTTACCAGGCACACAAGGCTCAATACATAGATCCATCAACCGGAACAGCCTATAAAATAGATGTGGTACCCATGTGTAATTATATCAGCTATTTAGATGGTTTTGGAACACATGGAACGGGCGATATTTCATCCAATATTGAACCATTCAGCAATACCACCCAGCCGTCAATCGTTTTGATGGCACACGATGGCGACAATGCATGGGGCGGCGGAAGCAGTTATTATAACGAATCGGTAACCGGATTTAGCCATGCGGCTGCCAGTGCCGGTTATGAACCAACCACTATTCAGCAGTTTCTGAGCAATCATCCTGTTCCGGCAACAGATATTGTACATGTTGAAGATGGTGCGTGGGTAAATGCAGCGAGCGACTGGGGACATCCGCAGTTTATCAACTGGTTATGGCCACTTTACGACGCAACGACTTACCGATTCAATCCGGATGGCTGGACGGAAGATGCCCGAAACTGGGCTGTAATTACTGCCACCGAAAATTATATAACCATGGCTGAAGACCTCGAAGGTGGAAATTTACGCATAGATAAAATTGCTGATGGTGGCACTTCGGCTACTAACGCCGAAAAAGCATGGCATTTCTATTTTGGCGGGTTGAATTCAGGTTTTATGTATTATGGCAAAGCAGAAGATATGGAAGTGAAAGCCTCAATGACCGGAAATATTGCCATTAATTATGCTCAAAATGTGATTAATGCTCACTCAGGGGTTGATAATACAGCACCATCGGTTTTTATACCTCAGCGTTTTCCGTATAATCCGGGGAGTACAGGTTTTGGTCCCACAACCGGCTATAAAAAAGTCAATTATTCGTCAGATTTTCATGTATGGACCTATGCTTATGACGTAAGCGGACTGACATCTGTAACATTGAAGTACCGCACCGATTTAAATGGAATAGATTCGCCTGATAATGTCCAAAATGAAACATATACCGGTGGTACCGATGTTACATCATGGCAGGATATTGCTATGAATCGCCGTCCTATGGCTGCCGATCCAACGAATGATTCGGAATTAAACTTTTTTATTCTTCCGCAAGCAAAAGCTGATTTATGTTATGCCGAGATTAAGAATCTGAAAGACACCTTGGTAGATTATTATGTGGAAGCTATTGACACGAAAGGAAATGTGTTCCGTAGTCCGATTCAGCACGTTTATGTGAGCAATGGAAGTGGCGATAATGGAGGAACAAGCGGAAATGTGATTTGGAATCCAACAAGTTCAACTACAGCCAATACCATTACTATAAGTTGCAAAAACGCCACTGCTGCTTCGTTTTTGCATTGGGGTGTAAACAACTGGACAACCGCAAATACAGCCTATCAACCGGCAGGAACTGTAACTTCGACAGGAGGGGCTGTAGAAACTCCATTTACACTTGTAAACGGAGTGTGGCAGGTAACACTCGGTCCATTCAACAATCCGGCACAAGCTGTAACAACACTCAATTTTGTAATCAATCTGGGCTCAAACACCTGGGATAATAATGGCGGAAGTAATTATCTGATTACCTTAACTCTTGTTGCCACCAATAATCCCATTGGGCAAAATATAAGTAAAACTCTTAATGTAAATCAGGTGTACACTTTCACTGCAAACGATTTTGGATTTAGCAGCCCACTGTCAAATTCGTTCAAAGGAATAAAAATAATCAGTTTGCCTACTTCCGGTACACTTCTTTCGGGAGGAAGTACTGTGAGTTTGAATCAGCTAATTACCGATATTTCTCAACTTACTTATATTGCAGGAACATCAAGTGCTTCGTTAAATTTTCAGATTATCGACAGTGCAGATTTAGTGAGTGATGGCACTTATACGGCCACATTCACGGTAGGAACAGTTATTACGAATGGAATAAGCGTTTCGTTCAAAAAACCAACAGATTGGGGAACTGCCGGAGTTTCACTTTATGCATGGACAGGAACAACTCCAATACTGGCAGGATGGCCGGGAACAGCTATGACTGATATTGGAAACGGCTGGTATTCCTATACTTTTGCACCATCAGTAACCAATGTAAACATTGTTTTCAGCAAAGCCGGCTCACCACAAACAGTTGACATTATTGGTGTAACTCAATCCACCTGCTACCAGACAAGCGGTCTGAACGGAACTAAACTAACCGTCAGTACAATCACTTGTCCGGCTAATGGAGTTGAAACTCCACAGGCAATTCTGAAAGCACTTGTTTATCCACAACCTGCCACCAATCGATTTGTAATTGAATTGCCCAATGTAGCTGAACAAGGTAATTATAACATTAGTATTCTCGATTTAAGCGGAAATGAAGTCCGTCGCGAATCATTCAGCGGAAATTCAGCCGTATTTGAGCGCGGAAATCTGAAATCAGGATTGTATATTGTTCATATTATTACTGATAAATCAGGCCTTGAATTCATTGCTAAACTGGCTTTAAAATAGAAAAATAATTAAAATGTAAGTTTCAAGCATTTATCAAATTTGCATAAACAATGATTTTTATCATCAATAATTAGGCTAAGAAGCGCCAATATCAGAAAATTAAAATTAGTTTTGCAACTAAATTTAGTGAATTAATGGAATTAGCGTTTTTATTACTTGGTATATGTGCCGGCATTATGTCCGGCTTGTTTGGAATTGGCGGTGGTATCATTATGGTACCATCGCTGATTGCGTTTTTTGGGATGGGAATACTTAATGCCAATGCCACCTCGCTCGCAGCCATGTTATTGCCGGTGGGTGTGTTGGGAGTAATCGCTTACTATAAAGCCGGATTTATCAATGTTCGACATGCACTCTGGATTTCGTTGGGTTTAGTTTCTGGTTCGTATTTCGGGGCTGAGTTGGCCGTTACACTCGATGTGAAAATACTTTCGAAACTTTATGCTGCCATTTTGCTTTATGTGGCTATTGGATACCTGGATATTCCTAAGTTACTCCGTAAAAAAGGTCAAACCACACCCGAAAACCGGCTCATACCGGAAGCGGTTCAATATCAATTCTGGCAGTTTATTCTGCTGGGAATAGCAGCAGGAGTTTTTGCCGGACTGTTTGGCAAAGGGGGTGGACTGGTTATTGTGCCTATGCTGATAAAATTCTTTCGATACGACAATAAAGCAGCAACAGCTACTTCGCTGGCTGCATTGCAACTACCGGTGGGATTACCCAGTGTGATTGTGTATGCGCAAGCCGGTTACCTGAACTGGGTATATGCTGCACTTATTGCCTTAGGTATAGTGGGAGGGGTGTTTTTTGGAACAAAGCTGGCTATCAGACTTAACAGCTCCACCTTCAAGAAAATCTATGCCCTGTTTCTGTTGGGAGTGGCGGTGTATATGGTTATGAAGTATATTTAGTAGAGTTGGGTTTCGCGATTTCTAATCGCGGGTATTGAAGAACGCGGTTAGAAACCGCAAAACCCCTTGTTGCTGCACAAATTTCAACCTGTGTCAAATTACTTATAATTTTAATTATCACCACGCGATGAAATCGCGCGGGAGCAATGTGCTAAGCTGAATTGAGATAATACAGTATTATTTTAAATAAAAGATTCATAGAACCTATTAAAACAAGAACCCACCAATATTTTCTTACGTTATTGCTATTTGGGATGACATTTAACTTTAACAAAACACCCAATAAGACAATTAACAATGGTGTCACGAACTTTACAAATTGATTCATACTAAATATTATTCTAAAGGTTTAAAAAATCTGATACATTATCGGAACCTACCAATTTTAATTAAAAAAAATGATCTCAAGTAATAACTTCATACAATAATGTTAATCCAACTATTATTGCTCCAATTCCCCCAAAATAGCCACCCAAATGCAAACTATATCCTGAAGAAAGAATACCTTTATACTTCTTTTCATCACGAATTGTCATTCTTAACACTAAAATACCTATAATTATGTATCCAAATGCTTTAATAATTTTCATTTGTTTTCCATCATTTTAAATGTGACATTATCAATTTTTGCCTCTGCTGCCGCACGAATTCTATGTTTAAATCCAAATTATTTATATTAAAATTTGTTATTAAGCGCAATCCAAAAATGGATTTAAATAATTTTCTCTATAAGGGATTCTGTTATTTACAACCGCAAAGATACGGTGTATAAGTTTGTTCCTTACATTGTTTATTACTATTCGGTCTTTTTTACCTTGAGCAATTTTCCGAATATAATAAGCAGAGAGTTCTTTGTCATATTGCACAGCACATCTGGCACATTGGGTCAGTAAGGTTTTAATCTCCTTGTTTGCCAATTGGCTTATGTGATTTCCTTTGTTTATGCTTGTTCCTGAGCTTTTCTCAAAGGGAACCACACCACAATAACATGCAAGCTGCCGAGCCGTTTTAAATGCCTCAAAATTGTTTGTGTGGATTATTAAAGCAATCGCTGTAATCATTGCCACTCCTTTGATTGTGACTACCAACAGGTAATTTTCCTTTAATTCTCCCGATACAATAATATTGTGCATTTTAGTTTCTATTACTTCAATCTCTTTTTTGATACGGTCAATATCATGTTGACTGTTTTCAAAAATAAAGCGAGAAGTAGTATCCCTTGATATCACACGTCGCGTTTCCTTAGCAGAAACTTCAAGTGATACTTTATTTTTTACCAATCGTCCCCTATATGCAAATAACAGACGAAGTGATTCAATATCCTTATTTGCAGGTTTACAAGCAACGGCTTTATCTTCAAATCTCAATGCATAACGGGCAATTTCGAGCGAATCTATCTTGTCTGTTTTAGCTCGTTTTATGCCCCAGGAACATTTTATCTGCAAGGGATTTTCCAACCAAATAAACAGGTTCTTTTTAATAAGGAAGTCGGTTAATTCACGACTATAAAGACCTGTATGTTCTCCACAAAACAACCAGTCTTGTTTAGGAACATTCGATTGTTTGGTTACCCACTTGAGAAAATCGGTAAATCCTTTTTTCTCATTTAAAAAGATCGCCTGTGCAAAATCTTGTTGATCTATGCTTTTAAGCACAGTTACATCAAATTTACTTTTTGAGAAGTCAATCCCAATGAATAAAAACTTTTTCATACTTTTGTTTTTGAAGTTTTTAAATTTGGAATTAACCGAAAGAACTGCCTGTACTAACACCCTTAATAGGCTTCAAAGCCTAACATTCTATTTGGTATTTGCAGTTTGATCCTAAAAAGTCTGATTCGTGCGATAGAGATTTTTCTCTTGATTGCATCATAGTTCACTTTTTGGGATCGGTTAATTCCTCCTTTTATACAACAAAAGTAAGAAACTAACCTTTAAAATATTTTAAACTGCAAACTAAGGGAATTGCATCCTGTGGCAAAATTACACATTATTTTCTCATTATCAACACGCGGTTAGAAACCGCGAAACCCTATTAAAACTATCAGAGGATATTCCCACCGGAATATCCTCTGTTTCATCTTAACCCATTACCTTAATCCTGTTTTGGAGGAGGTGGAGGCAATACCTGTTTTTTACGAGCAGTGATTTGTTGGCTCAGAGTAGTTTTCAGAGCTTCGATGACACCATTCAGTTGATTTGAGTAGAAACAATAAAAGCAGGTATCGCTACATGCTTTTATTATTATATCTATACTTATATCGGTTTAATGCAATCTTTCCAGCCTTGCCGCATCCAGTCGGATCATTATAAACAGCAAAATGGTAAAACCCCAGAGCGAAGAACCGCCGTAACTGAAAAATGGTAGCGGAATGCCGATAACAGGCATAATTCCAAGTACCATACCCACATTCACCATCAGGTGGAAGAAGAAAATACTCGCCACACAATAGCCGTACACCCGGCTAAATGCATCCCGCGCTCGCTCAGCCATGCGAATTAAGCGGGTAAGCAGCAGCCAGTACACAAACAGCACCAGCGTAGAACCCCAGAAACCATGTTCTTCGCCCACGGTGCAGAAAATAAAGTCGGTATCCTGCTCGGGTACGTATTTCAGCTTGGTTTGGGTCCCGTTCAGGAATCCTTTTCCGAAAAATCCACCCGAACCAATGGCAATTTTCGACTGATTGACGTTATATCCTGCTCCCAAGGGTGCATCATCCATATTGAGCAGCACTTTGATACGCACTTGTTGGTGTGGTTCCAATACTTTTGTGAAAAGATAATCGACCGAAAAACAAAACATTACCGACCCAATGGAGAAAAAGACTACAAACAGGTATTTTTTGTAACGGTAGAAAACTTCAATTATTCCCCAGTAAATGCACGACGCTACCACCGTGAGAATAGCAACATAGTTATAATTCAGATAAAACCAGAAGTTTAGCACATACGACGCTATGCTAATCACAATCGTTCCAAGCAGCAGAATAAGTGCTTCTTTTTGATTCCGGCAAAAGAAAATGGCATAGACAAACTGAACCAACAGAATCATAAACATACCCATTACCATTCCCAGTGTTCCGTGATCGACCTGAATGGGAACAATACTCAGTTTGACGATTGTAATAAAAAGAGCCACGGCAAAAGTGCCTATCAGAAGTACAATACCATTCATTCCTTCGCGGTAGAGCATTAGCGTAAAAGCTAAATATACCAGGGCTGTACCCGTTTCGTTCTGAAGAATAATGAGTATAAAAGGTATGAAAATGATGATTCCCAGTGGAATTAAATCTTTCCATGTTTTCAGTTTATAATTGTAGGCACTCATATATTTGGCAAGTCCAAGTGCTGTGGCCATTTTGGCTAATTCGGCCGGCTGAAAACTAACAGGACCAAGCACCAGCCACGAGCGGGAACCTTTGATGTCGTGTGCCACAAAAATAGTGACTATCAGCAGCAAAATAGCTGCGACGTATATAAACCACGCAAAGATATTATACAGGCGTGAATCAATCAGTAACAAAATGCCACCCAACGCAAAGGCTGTTACAATCCATATAAACTGTTTTCCGGCACGTTGACTGAAATCAAAAATACTGGCCTGATCGAAGTTATAGCTGGCGCCGTAAATGCTAATCCAGCCCATAAATACCAAAACAACGTAAAAAAATACAGTTGTCCAGTCTAATGCATATTTTATACTAACGTTTTTGGACATTGGAATTGGTAATAATATTGGAAATTTGTTCTTCTAAATCAGTTCGTGTAATCTTGCCTTTCAGGTATTGTTCCACCATCAGACTGAAAATAGGTGCAGCATATGTTGAACCATATCCGGCATTTTCAATCACTACGGCAATAGCTATTTTCGGATTTTCGCGTGGTGCAAAACCAACCAAAATGGCGTGATCTTTTCCGTGACTATTCTGCACAGTTCCTGTTTTACCACACATGCTTATATCTGGAATTTTACTTGCCTTTGCTGTTCCGAATTCAAACACGCGCCACAATCCTTCGTTCACAATAGGGAAAAACTTTTTGTCCACCTTGGCTATGTGTTTGTTTTTCAGCATTGAGTCACATCTATTCAAATGAGGCGTTATATAATATCCTTGATTAGCAATGACACACATCTCGTTGGCAAGCTGAAGTGGCGTAACCAGTATTTCACCCTGTCCGATACCCAGTGAACGAATGGTAATGGCACGCCAACCGGTAACAGCTTTATAAACTTTATTGAAAAAACTCTCTGTGGGTACAAATCCACGCGTCTGTTCATAGATATCACTTTCTGTAAATTTTGCTCCAAAGCCAAAACTTTTTATTCGATCTGACCATTCCTGAAAATTTTTTCTGAAAATGGCATTTTTATCTCCATAACCGTCTTTCTCCACCGTTACTCTGAAAGCATTCCAAAAATAGGGGTTACAACTTTGTTCGATAGCACTGAGCAAACTTACAGGCGAGCCATGATGGTGGGTACATTTTACCGGCGACGATTCCGGTCCGCTACAACCGAACATGGTTCCTTCGTTAATTCCGCCCATTTGTTGGCATACCAGTGCCTGAACAGGTTTAAATGAAGAGCCGGGTGAATATTGAGCCTGTGTGGCACGGTTTAAAAGTGGTTTTGTAGGGTCGTCGAGTAATTGTTTATAGTTTCTGGAACGTTGACGACCTGATAAAAGTGATGGATTAAAGGATGGATTAGAAACCATAGCAAGTATTTCACCCGTTGCCGGCTCAATGGCAACCACACTACCAATTTTTCCTTTCAGTAACTTTTCAGCCAAAATTTGCAATTTGGAATCTAGTGTCAATGTCATATTTTGTCCGGCTTTCGGTGCTATATCTTCCTTGCCGTTTTCGTATTTTCCTTTGATACGACCTTTGGCATCACGTAATAGAATTTCCACTCCTTTTTCACCCCGTAAGGTTTCTTCGTAGGTATATTCAATGCCATCCCTACCGGCATAATCACCGGAATTATAATAATCATCCGCTTCAATTTTGCCACGCGAAACTTCACCAATACTCCCCAAAACGTGAGCAGCAGCCGAGAAAGGGTATTCCCGTAAAGTTCGGTTTTGGATATAAAAGCCCGGGTATTTGTACATCGATTGTTGAATGGTAGCAACATCTTCAATGTTAAGCTGTGTCATGAAAAGCTGAGGAGTGTAGGACGAATAACCGGGGTTTTTGTGTCGGTCTTTTATGTCTGCAAGACGATTTATCAAGTATTTTTTATCAATACTCAATGCTTTGCAAAATGCCACGGTGTCCAAATCATGAATTTCACGCATGATAAGAGCAATATCGTAAGCTGCTTTGTTGTAGACCATTAGAGTGTGGTTGCGGTCATAAATCAACCCTCGTGGTGGAAACTGTGTTTTTTTGAGGAAAGCATTGCTATCGGCACCATTTTTATATTTCGTGTCGATAATCTGAATGGTAAATAATCTCAAAACATACAAAACAATGACAGCAGTCATGATTCCTACAATCACGTACCTTCTGCTTTGAAGTGCATCGTTTATCATGGTTTACTTTTTATTAAGCGATTGTATTCCAAGAATAAGCAAAATAGTGACTGCCGAACTGAGAATAATTTTTGCCAACATGAGCCAAAAATGTACAAAAGAGAAAGCTTCGAGGAAAAAGAGTGTGAAATGGTGAATGAATACCATAAACACAACATATTTCACGTACGTTCCAACACTGAAGGTATAATAAGATGGTGTCGGGTTATTACCTTCGTCGATTGAAATAAACAGATTAATGACCGGATTACGCAAAAATGCTAGCATTACACTGGCAAAGGCGTGCATGCCGGGGGTATTTGAAAAAATATCGATGGTAAGTCCAAGTCCGAAAGCCAGTAGTAAAGCTGCCCAACGTGGCAATCTGACGGGTAATGAGAGAATAAAAAGGATGTAAATGTATGGATTGATAAAGCCCAGAAACTGGATATTATTCAGCACTAGTACCTGAATCAGTACCAGTAGAAGAAAGCGGAATATGTTTTGAAGCGCTACAGGCATTTCTTTTTAGTTCATAGTTAGTAGTTGATAGTTATCAGTTAGTATGTTGAAGCGGTTTTCGCTATCAACTGTCAACTATCAATTGTCAACTGTATTTATTGTTCTTCCGACTTTTTTTCAAGTCCTTTTTGTTCATTATAATTCAGATAATCAATTACTTTTACGTGTGAAAGTGTTCGGAAATTCACGGCCAGTTTCACTTTGATTTTGTAATAGGCATCGCTTTCCTTAATCTTGAAATCTTCAATTATTCCCACCGGAACACCTTCGGGGAAAGTGCTGGTCAAGCCGCTCGTAATAAGCGTATCACCGAGTGAAAGTTCAACGTGTCGGGCAATATCTTTCAGGTTTGCATAGCGGTAATCTTCGCCACTCCAAAGTAGTCCACCACTATAATTGTTACGTTTAAATTTACTGCTTATTTCAATTTTCGGATTCAGAATCGGAATTACGACTGAAAATCGCTTGGAAACTGTTTTCACAATTCCAACCACGCCTTCATCACTCACCACGCCCATGTCGGGTTTTATCCCATCAATAGATCCCTTGTTCAGTGTAATATAATTCTGAAGTTTGTTGGTGCTACAGTTTATCACCTTGGCTGATATAAACTGATATTCCATTTCGGGTGGAATGCGGAAACGTATGGAATCTTTAGCCTCGGGGTTCAAGGTTGAAAGCTTGTTCTGCAATTTAATCACCTGATTCTTAAGTGTAGTGTTTTCTTCCGAAAGGTTATCGTTGGCAGTGCGGAGTTTGAAAAATTCCACTACCGAATTACTCCATTCATACATGCCCGAAACCACCGAATTGCTTGAAGAAATGTAAATACTTTTTTGATATCCCTGATTTTGAACAATCATGGAGAGTGATATTATTTCCAAAAATAGAAATAAAATCACAACACTATACTGTATCAAAAAATTAAAGAGATTCTTCATAAATCCGTAAAATACGTAGGGGAAGTACTTATTTTCTAAAAATTCGATAAACACAGATTTAAAGCTGCATTTATCGAAAATTAGGGTTAGTTTATCGGATCATGAACGAAAATTTATCCACGTTTTTCAACGCAATGCCTGTTCCACGGGCTACTGCACGCAATGGATCGTCGGCAATGTGGAACTGTATGTTTAGTTTGTCAGTCAAACGTTTATCCAGTCCACGAAGCAATGCTCCACCACCGGCCAGGTAAATACCTTTCTGTACAATGTCTGAATATAATTCAGGAGGAGTTTGTTCTAATGCACTCAGAATAGCTGCTTCAATTTTCGAAATAGATTTTTCTAGACAGTGAGCAATTTCCTGATACGAAACCGGAACTTGCATTGGTAAAGCCGTCATACGGTTTGGTCCGTGAACAATATAATCTTCGGGTGCATCTTCCAGATCGGTTAAAGCAGCACCAACATTAATTTTAATCAATTCAGCTGTACGTTCACCTACTTTGATGTTGTGCATACGTCCCATATATTCAACAATATCCAGCGTCAGGTCATCGCCTGCAATACGGATAGATTTGTTGGAAACGATACCACCCAGTGAGATAACGGCAATTTCGGTAGTGCCACCACCTATATCCACAATCATACATCCGTTTGGAGCTTCCACATCGATACCGATACCGATTGCAGCAGCCATTGGTTCGTAAATCATATATACTTCCCGGCCACCGGCATGTTCACTCGAGTCACGTACCGCACGAATTTCCACTTCAGTACTTCCCGAAGGAATACAAACCACCATTTTAAGGGTTGGTGAAAACAAATGATTTTTAGAAGGAATCATTTTAATCATACCGCGAATCATTAATTCAGCAGCATAGAAGTCGGCAATCACTCCATCACGTAGTGGACGAACTGTGCGGATTCCTTCGTTTTCTTTTCCTTGCATCTGTCGTGCTTTTTCACCAATCGCAATCAGTTTGTCAGTACGTCTGTCTAATGCCACTACTGAAGGCTCATCTACTACGATTTTATCATTATGAATGATAATCGTATTGGCGGTTCCCAGGTCAATAGCAATTTCTTGTGTAAATGAAAATAGTCCCATTTTCTTAATTTATTTCAGGTTGTTTTATTTTAGTTTGTATCAGAGACGAGGCACGCCTCGTCTGTACAGTAATTTATCAATGTTTGAAATGTCTGTATCCGGTTGTCACCATCGCCACGCCGTTTTGATTGCAGGATTCTATTGAAAGTTTATCGTTAATTGAACCACCTGGCTGTATTACCGCCGTAATGCCTGCTTCAGCTGCAATTTGCACACAGTCTGGAAACGGAAAAAATGCATCGGAAGCCATCACAGCACCTTTTAAATCAAAATTAAATGTTCCGGCTTTCTCAACTGCCTGATTTAATGCATCAACGCGCGAAGTTTGACCAACACCACTGGCACACATTTGTCTGTTTTTTGCAAATACAATAGCATTTGATTTTGTATGTTTCACAATTTTGTTTGCAAACAATAAATCTTCAATTTCCCCGGCAGTTGGTGCTTTTTCTGTTACAACAGTCAACTCATTAGCCGATTCGGTATGCGTATCTTTATCCTGCATCAACACGCCATTCAGCAACGAACGGAATTGTTGTGTTTTATACTTGGCATCTTTGATAATCAGAATGATCCGGTTTTTCTTTTGACTCAGAATTTCCAGCGCATCCAAATCATAATCCGGAGCAATCACTACTTCGAAGAATATTTTGTTCATTTCTTCTGCAGTTGCTTTATCGATAACTGCATTAGTAATCAATACTCCACCGAATGCTGAAACCGGATCACCCGCCAATGCAGCATTCCAGGCATCAACCAAAACCGGACGCGAAGCAATTCCGCAGGCATTGTTATGTTTCAGAATGGCAAAGGTAATATCATCAAAATCATTAATCAAATTTACAGAAGCGTCAATGTCAAGCAGGTTGTTGTACGAAATTTCCCGACCTTGTAATTGTTCAAATAAATCTTCGAAATTTCCGAAGAAAATGCCTTTTTGATGTGGATTCTCACCGTAGCGAAGCACTTTAGCATCATTTTCACTCATGCGGAACCCACTTTTTTCATCAGCATCAAAGTAATTAAAAATAGCCGAATCGTAATGTGAAGAAACCGCAAAAGCTTCTTTTGCAAACCAGCGACGTTCTTCCAAAGTGGTATTTGCACCATTTGCTGAAATCATTTCCAGCAAAGGTTCGTATTGAGCTTGTGAAGCCACAATTAGCACATCGTTGTAATTCTTTGCAGCTGCGCGAATCAGCGAAATGCCGCCGATATCAATTTTTTCTATGGTTGTTGGTTCATCAGCACCCGCAGCTACAGTGGCTTCAAATGGATATAAATCAACTATAACCAAATCTATTTCAGGAATTTCGTATTCTTCAATTTGTTTTTGATCTTCTTCGAAATCACGTCGATTTAAGATGCCTCCAAACACTTTTGGATGCAAAGTTTTAACTCTTCCACCCAGAATTGATGGGTAACCGGTTAAATCTTCAACAGCTTGACATGGAATATTCAGCGATTCAATAAAAGATTGTGTCCCTCCCGTAGAGATAAATTCTACTCCTTCGGAATGAAGTTTAACTATAATTTCATCAAGCTTATCTTTATGATAAACAGACACTAACGCTCTTTTAATTTGCTTTTTTTCCATATTAAGTTTTTACTTTTTGTTATGGGATGCAAAAGTACAAAAAAATACTCGTTTAATCAACATAAAAAAATGATAGATTTTCAGGGTCAATATTTTTTAATAGCTTCATACAGAAAAGCTAATCTTTTGGCTAAATAAGCCATAATGTTACATATTACTTTTTGTCAGGTTCCTGTTTTTTCTTCATTCACTGATTTTCATAAACGCGAAACAATATCATTCTCGTTATCAATTCTATAGGTAGCAGTTGGTTCAACCGAAATTGAACTGTTCCCTTGAAGGTTTTGAAGTCTGAAAGTTCTGCTCTGAAGTATTCTATAGTTTTTACTCCCGGATAAAATCCAATGTGTTTGGCATAAGCTCCAAAGTAAAGAAAAACACCGTTCAGTGAGAATGTCGGCATTTGATAGCTGATTTTCTCCTTTGCTTCGGGTACAAGTTCACAAATCAAATTTTTGAGGTCGTTCAGTCTCATCTGAGTTGGTACAGGAAAAGCTTTAATGTATTCTTCAACAGATGAATAGATGGTTTTATTCATAGTTCTCAAAACTATTCTATCGATTCTTTTACGATTCGAAATGCCTTTTCCAGTTTCAACATTTCGGTTGCCATAAATTGGTAAAATTCCATCCACTCAATGCGTCGATGCAGATCGATACCTGGTTTTTGGGTGTAAATCCGGCAAACTTCGTTACCCGTTTCGCGAACATAAGCAAAATTCCATATCAATCCTTGCGGAAAATCCTTTTCCATCAGTACTTTATAGTTCTCAAATTGTTCGTATTTTTCGAGACGGGCTTTTTCGTCGTGGTGGTTTATTTCCAGAATCACGAAAGCACCTTCGCGTGTAGCATCAAACTTCATTTCCACACTTTTCATCTTCGTATTATAAAGCATAAACTTGCTTTTACGGCGTTTCAAAGCCGGGATATGGCTGCAATACACAGCAAATCCTTCCCAGAATTCTTTCTTCAGTTCTTTTAATTCTTCTTTACTATACATCTTTTATCATCCTAAAACTCATTCAACCTAATCAACTATTTTTTTTACTTAACAATTCGATACAAATTTCCCGGCAAACATTTTACGATGCCTTTAAACTCCATTTCGAGTAGCATGGAAGAAATTTTACTAACCGGTTTTTCTAACTGTATGGCTAATTCGTTGAGCTGAATTCCCTCCGTATTTTGGCGTAAAATGCTCACAATACTCTGTTCTTCGTCTGACAAATCCAGAAAAAGCGATGTTTGAATATTCGAAGCTGATCCTGAATTCTGTTTTTCCCAGTTCATAAATCGTAAAATATCATCAGCCGATTCAATCAATGAAGCCTTATTGTTTTTAATCAGGGCATTACAACCGGCCGACCATATATCGTTTACTCTCCCCGGAAATGCAAACACATCGCGGTTATAGTCGTTGGCAAGTTCAGCAGTAATCAACGCACCACCACGGGCTGCGGATTCTACTACTACTGTTGCATCACACAATCCGGCAATTATGCGATTACGTTGCACAAAATTCTGTCTGTCAGGGTTAGTTCCGCTCAGATATTCGGTGATTAATGCGCCATTCTGAAGCATCTTTACAGCAGTAGGGCGGTGTGCAGCCGGATAAATCCTATCCAATCCATGCCCAATCACAGCAAAAGTTGGCAATCCCACTTCAAGTGCAGCTTTGTGTGCACAGATATCAACTCCATAAGCTAATCCGCTGACAATTATTGTATTAGGCAGCAAAGCCGCTAATTCATAAATCAGTTTTTTGCAATTTTCTTTTCCAATTTCTGTTGCATTTCGGGTGCCAACAATTCCAATAAATTTACCAGTATTTAAATCAGAACAGCCTTTATTGTATAGTATTATGGGTGAATCAGGACATTCTTTTAGACGATATGGGTAATTGCGATCAGTATAATATAAGGTCTGAATTTTGTTTTTCAGGATAAATTCTACTTCCAGTTCAGCCCGTGCCAGGACTTGTTGAGATACAATTTCGGTAGAAAGCACTTCGCCAATTCCCGGAATTTTAGCCAGATTTTTCTGTTTCTCTTTAAAAACTCCTTCAACAGATCCAACATAAGCAATTAGGTTTTTGGCTAAAGTATTGCCAATTCCTTTAATTAGTGTAATGCCAATTTTGTATTTCAAGCTATCCTCGGTCATTTTTATTCTCTTCTACGGACAAAAATTTTATTGATAAAACCTTCGAAAATATGCATAAATATCCAGGCTGAGATAATGCCGGTAATATTTGCCAGAAAATCAAACCAACTTCCACCGCGTCCAAAATACAAGGGTTGAAGTATTTCAATAGAGCCACCGAGTAAAGCCGGAAAAACAAGATAGACTATATATCTGAGAAAAGATTGGGCACTGTTTTTTTTGCTGGCTAACCGAAAATCAAAAATTAACATGCAGCATAAGCCCGCATACATTAGGAAATGAATCAGTTTATCTTCGTTATCGAATGTTGGAATATCATTAAACGTAGAAGGAGGAGCAAAAGAAAGATATAAAATACAACAAACTACTAAAATCGATTTCCAGTAATTAAAAATGAACTTTTTCATTAGCAAACATTCGAATAATGAGAAATTAATTGAATTTGCAAAGATAAAATTTTACACTCAAAATTTGAAAGAATTGAGAAATAAACTTTTGATTATTTTGAAAGTTTAATTTCTTCACTCACGTTATAGGTTTGAATAGAACTGTTGTGAAGAAGTATGTAATTTCTTTCAACAGACAGTTTTAATTGTCCGGAATAGCCATCTATACTTGTGTAAAATAGGCATTATGAAAAGAAACTTATATCAAAATGCCAATTGTATAAATTATTGAAAAGCCTCAAATAAATATTGAAATTGTAAGGCAATCCGGAATCAACTATTTGCTAAGAATCCCTACTAAATAAGCTTTTCAGAAAGAAATTAAAATATTTTTCAAAGCTGTATTGTCAATTAAAATATTATATCTATCTTTGCAACCCATTTTGGAGAAAAACCAAAGGGATAAAAATAAAGCAGTTAAAGATATAAAAACAAAGTAAAATGCCTACAATTCAGCAATTAGTTAGAAAAGGAAGAGCAGAACTCATTGACAAAAGCAAATCGCCAGCGTTGGATTCTTGTCCACAGCGTCGCGGTGTGTGTGTTCGTGTGTACACTACAACTCCAAAAAAACCGAACTCGGCAATGCGTAAAGTAGCTCGTGTACGTTTGACTAACCAGAAAGAAGTGAATGCATACATTCCGGGCGAAGGACACAATTTACAGGAACACTCTATCGTAATGGTACGTGGTGGTCGTGTTAAAGACCTTCCGGGAGTACGTTATCACGTGGTTCGTGGAACACTCGATACAGCCGGCGTTAATGGCCGCACACAACGTCGTTCGAAATATGGAGCAAAACGTCCAAAAGCAGGAGCAGTAGCCGCTAAAGGTGCACCAGCAAAAGGTAAAAAGAAATAAGTAGAATTTGTGGATTTTAATATCCATATTCCTTTCAAAAAGAACTAACAAAATCAAGTTTAAACACTTGTTTGCGTTTTAAGGTAGCAGATGAAAGGTTGAGTAAATGACTCGGAGGAGTTGTTGAAGTAAGACTAAAGCAACCAAAAAAACAAAAACGGAAATTTTTAAGAAAAATGAGAAAATCGAAACCAAAAAAGAGGGTCGTATTACCTGATCCGGTTTTCAATGAATCAATGGTAACAAAATTTGTTAACCACTTGATGTATGATGGCAAAAAATCTACTGCCTTCGACATTTTCTATTCATCGCTCGAAACTGTGAAAAACAAGTTGCCGAACGAAGAAAAATCCCCACTAGAAGTTTGGAAAAAAGCTCTTGAAAATATCACCCCATTAGTTGAAGTAAAATCACGTCGTGTGGGTGGTGCTACATTCCAGGTTCCAACAGAAATCCGTGCAGATCGCAAGGAATCAATTTCAATGAAAAATCTTATATTATACTCTCGCAAACGCGGAGGACGCTCGATGGCCGATAAATTGGCTGCCGAAATCGTTGATGCCTTCAATAACCAGGGCGGAGCATTCAAACGCAAGGAAGATATGCACCGTATGGCTGAAGCTAACCGTGCATTTGCACACTTCAGATTTTAATTGAAAGCTATAATAAAGGTATAAAGAAATTTAAAGTAAAAAATGGCTAAAGGAGATTTAAGTTATAATAGAAACATCGGTATCATGGCGCATATCGACGCTGGGAAGACAACAACTTCCGAGCGTATTCTGTTCTACACCGGTTTGACTCACAAAATCGGTGAAGTGCATGATGGTGCTGCGACTATGGACTGGATGGAACAGGAGCAGGAGCGTGGTATTACCATTACTTCGGCTGCTACAACTACTTCGTGGGACTATCTCGACGAAAAATATAAAATAAACCTGATTGACACTCCGGGACACGTTGACTTTACCGTAGAGGTAGAGCGTTCATTGCGTATTTTGGATGGTGCTGTTGCTACATTCTGTGCTGTTGGTGGTGTTGAGCCTCAATCTGAAACAGTATGGCGTCAGGCCGACAAATACAGTGTTCCTCGTATTGGATTCATTAATAAAATGGACCGTTCGGGTGCTGATTTTTTCGAAGTGGTTCGTCAAATCCAAGTAGTTTTAGGAGCAAAACCTTGTCCTATTCAAATCCCAATCGGTGCTGAAGAAAAATTCAAAGGCGTTATCGATTTGGTGAAAATGAAAGCCATCTTATGGCACGATGAATCGATGGGTGCTCAATATGATGTGGAAGATATTCCTGCTGATTTATTGGAAGAAGCCGAAGAATGGAGAGATAAAATGCTCGAAATCGTTGCTGAATATGACGATGTGTTGATGGAAAAATACTTTGATGATCCTTCTACTATTACTGTGGAAGAAATTCAGGTTGCTATCCGTAAAGCCACACTTTCAATGGAAATTAATCCTATTATCTGTGGCTCAGCATTCAAGAATAAAGGAGTACAGACTATGTTGGATGCCGTTTGTGCCTATTTGCCAAGCCCATTGGATACTCCGGAAACGATAGGTTTTGATCCACGTGATCCTGAAAAACAAGTTATCCGTCATCCTGATGCTAAAGAGCCTTTATGTGCCCTGGCATTTAAGATAGCAACCGATCCTTATGTTGGTCGTTTGTGTTTTTTTCGGGTTTACTCAGGTCAACTTCCTGCAGGTTCGTATGTGTATAACACTCGCTCCGAAAAGAAAGAACGCATTTCACGTATCTTCCAAATGCACTCTAATAAACAAAATCCGGTTGAGATGATTTCAGCGGGTGATATTGGTGCAGGTGTAGGATTTAAAGATATTCGTACAGGCGATACTTTGTGTGATGAAAATCACCAGATTACGCTTGAATCCATGGACTTCCCATTACCAGTTATCGGTATTTCAATTGAGCCTAAAACTCAGAAAGATCTTGATAAATTGGGTATAGGTTTATCTAAATTAGCCGAAGAAGATCCAACATTTACTGTTCATACCGAAGAACAATCCGGTCAGACTATTATTAGTGGTATGGGTGAGCTTCACCTTGAAATCATTATCGATCGTTTGAAACGTGAGTTCAAAGTTGAATGTAACCAGGGTCGTCCACAGGTATCGTATAAAGAAGCTATTACACAACCGGTTCAATTACGTGAAACGTATAAAAAACAATCGGGTGGTCGTGGTAAGTTTGCCGATATGATTGTAAAAGTTGAACCGAGAGACAAAGATTTTGAAGGTGGAAGTCTTCAGTTTGTTGATATGGTAAAGGGTGGTAACATTCCAAAAGAATTTATCCCATCTATCCAAAAAGGTTTCGCAAATGCCATGAAAAATGGTGTCCTTGCAGGCTTCCCATTAGATAATCTGAAAGTGACTGTATTAGATGGTTCATTCCACGCAGTTGACTCGGATCAGTTGTCATTCGAAATTTGTGCTTCAATCGCTTATAAAAGTGCTTGTGCAAAAGCTAAACCGGTATTGTTAGAACCAATCATGAAAATGGAGGTTGTTACACCGGAAGAAAGCATGGGTGATGTGATTGGTGACTTGAACAAACGTCGCGGACAAGTTGAGGGAATGGAATCGAGCCGTACAGGAGCAAGAATCGTAAAAGCTAAAGTGCCACTGTCTGAAACATTCGGATATGTTACTGCTTTACGTACTATATCTTCGGGTCGTGCAACGTCTTCAATGGAATTCGATCATTATGCTGAAGTTACGAATGCAATTGCAAAAGTAGTTGTGGCAGATGCTAAGGGAAAAGTAGAACTTCTATAATAATGTTCAATTTTCCAATTCCCAATTATCAATTAATGGGGAATTGGAAATTGTACATTAAATAATTGATAATTGATAATTGATGAATCACCCGATAGTGAATGACTCTTATGGGGAGATTCAAACAGTTTATAAAACAAATAATTAATAAAACGACAATGAGTCAAAAAATCAGAATTAAATTAAAATCTTACGATCACAATTTGGTTGACAAGTCAGCTGAAAAAATCGTAAAGACAGTAAAAGCTACCGGTGCAGTAGTAAGTGGTCCAATTCCATTACCAACACACAAACGTATTTTTACTGTAAACCGTGCTACTTTCGTAAATAAAAAATCGCGCGAACAGTTCGAACTTTGTTCTTACAAACGATTGATTGATATTTACAGCTCAACCAGCAAAACTGTTGATGCATTAATGAAACTTGAATTGCCAAGTGGAGTTGAAGTAGAAATCAAAGTATAAATATAGTTACGAGTTACTGTATTCAGTTACGAGTAACTTGAACGGATTAAAAAATATGTTAGGTGTTAGGTTCTTGTAACTTGTAACACGTAACTTGTAACAAAATAAATAAACAGGCCGATCCCCCAAATTGGGGTTAAGGGTCATTAAACAACAATTGAAATGCCAGGATTATTAGGAAAAAAAATCGGAATGACTTCCGTTTTCAGTGCCGATGGTAAAAATGTACCATGCACTGTTATCGAAGCAGGTCCTTGTGTTGTTACTCAAATCAAAACTGTAGATGCCGATGGTTACGAAGCTGTACAGGTAGGTTTTCAGGTTAAAACTGAAAAACACACCAACAAAGCGGAAGCCGGAATTTTCAAAGCAGCCGGAGTAGCACCTCAGAGACACTTGGTTGAGTTCAAAGGATTCGAAAGTGAATTCAAATTGGGTGAAACAATCACCTGTGAAATGTTTGAAGCTGATACGTTTGTCGACGTAGTTGGAACTTCAAAAGGTAAAGGATTCCAGGGTGTTGTAAAACGTCATGGATTTGCCGGTGTAGGTCAGGCTACTCACGGTCAGCACAACCGACTTCGTGCACCGGGTTCATTAGGAGCTTCATCGTATCCTTCACGCGTATTCAAAGGTATGCGTATGGGTGGCCGTATGGGTGGCGATAAAGTAACTATGCAAAACTTACAGATTTTAAAAGTTATTCCGGAACATAATTTGATTTTAATCAAAGGTTCAGTTCCCGGATGTAAAGGTTCAATCGTAATCATCAATAAATAACATGGAACTGAATATAGTAAATATTAAAGGAGAAGACACAGGAAGAAAAGTATCGCTGAACGATACTATCTTCGGTATTGAGCCAAATGACCATGCTATTTATTTAGATGTGAAACAATATTTGGCTAATCAACGTCAGGGAACACACTCGTCAAAAGGCAGAAGCCAGTTGTCAGGTTCAACCCGTAAACTTGGAAAGCAAAAAGGTGGTGGTGGCGCTCGTCCGGGCGATATCAAATCTGGTGTTCGTGTAGGTGGTGGTCGTATGTTTGGTCCACATCCACGCGATTATAGATTCAAATTGAATAAAAAAGTAAAGCAATTGGCACGTCGATCTGCACTTTCGTATAAAGCCCTGGGCAATACGATTACCGTAGTTGAAAACTTTAACTTTGAAACACCAAAAACGAAAGATTTTGTTGCAATGACAAAAAGTTTACAGGTAGCTGATAAAAAGCCGCTAATTGTTTTAGCAACTGCAAATAATAACGTATATTTGTCGGCTCGTAATTTGACTTCATCGAAAGTCATAACTGTTTCGGAATTAAGTACTTACGTAGTTCTTAATGCCAAAACACTTGTGTTAACTGAAGATGCGGTTGTAGCAATTGAACAAATTTTTAAAGCATAAGGAGACAGAAAATGGGAATTATCATAAAACCAATCGTTACAGAAAAGATGACTCAACTGGGCGACAAACTGAACCGCTATGGCTTTAGAGTTCAAAAAGATGCCAACAAGATTGAGATTAAACAGGCTGTTGAAGCTATGTATGATGTAACTGTAAACGAAGTAAATACAATGGTTGTAGCGCCAAAGAAAAAAAGCCGCTTTACCAAAGGTGGTACTATCAAAGGTAGTACTTCAGCTTATAAAAAAGCTATCGTAACAGTTAAAGACGGAGATAAAATTGATTTTTATAGCAATATCTAAAACAGTAAGCAGTAAGCAGTAAGCAGTAAGCAGTAAACAGTAAGCAGTAAAATGCCGACTACCAACTGCCGATTGCAAACTACCAACTGCCAACTATAAATTAAAAAAATGGCTGTACGTAAATTAAGACCCACAACACCGGGGCAAAGACACAAGATTATAGGTACGTTCGACACAATTACTGCGAGCGCACCTGAGAAATCTCTTGTTGTAGGCGGATCAAAATCCGGAGGTCGTAACCATGATGGTAAAATGACCATGCGCTACCTAGGTGGCGGACACAAGAAGAAATATAGAGTAATTGACTTTAAACGCAACAAAGACGGTGTTCCCGCAACAGTAAAATCAATCGAATATGATCCGAATCGTTCGGCACGTATCGCATTGCTTTATTATGCTGATGGGGAAAAAACATACATTCTTGCACCAAACGGATTGCAGGTTGATCAAATTGTTGTTTCTGGAGCTGAAGCTGCTCCCGAAGTAGGTAATGCATTACCGTTGCAAAACATTCCACTGGGTACTATAATTCACAACATTGAATTACGTCCGGGTCAAGGTGCTGCGATGGTACGCTCGGCTGGAACTTTTGCACAGCTCACTTCACGTGAAGACAAATATGCCATTATTAAATTACCTTCGGGCGAAGTACGTAAAATTTTAGGTACTTGTAAAGCAACTATTGGTAGTGTCGGAAACTCTGATCATGCATTGGAAAGATCAGGTAAAGCAGGTCGCTCACGTTGGCTTGGACGTCGTCCACGCGTTCGTGGTGTTGTAATGAATCCGGTTGATCACCCCATGGGTGGTGGTGAAGGCCGCTCTTCAGGAGGACATCCACGTTCTCGCAAAGGCTTGTTAGCTAAAGGGTACAAAACACGTGCTCCAAAGAAACAGTCGAGTCAATATATTATTGAAAGAAAGAAAAAATAATCAGAAAACTAAGTAAATAATATGAGCCGTTCATTAAAAAAAGGACCATACATCTATTTGAAGCTGGAAAACAAAGTTTTAGCCATGAATGAAGCCGGAAAAAAGACCGTCATCAAAACATGGGCTCGCGCTTCAATGATATCACCTGATTTTGTAGGTCACACAATTGCAGTTCACAATGGCAATAAGTTTATCCCCGTATATGTAACCGAAAATATGGTAGGACACAAGTTAGGCGAATTTTCTCCAACTCGTAACTTCCGCGGTCACGGTGGTAAGAAAAAATAATCCATTGAAATTTAAAATCAGAAAAAAATAAACATTTCAAGAAAATGGGTGCAAGAAAAAAAATATCAGCCGACGCAAGAAAAGAAGAAAATAAGACTCTTTACTTTGCCAAGCTCAACGGAGTTCCTACTTCACCACGCAAAATGCGACTTGTTGCGGATATGATCCGTGGCATGGAAGTGAACAAAGCTTTGAGTGTACTGAAGTTTTCTTCAAAAGAAGCTTCAGGAAGATTAGAAAAATTACTGAAATCAGCTATAGCTAACTGGGAAACCAAAACAGAACAAAAAGCTGATAACGCAAATTTATATGTAAGTGGCATTTCTGTGGATTCAGCTACTATGCTGAAACGTCTACGCACAGCTCCTCAGGGCCGTGGATATCGTATCCGCAAACGTTCAAACCACGTTACATTATTTGTTGATTCAAAGAATACTAACGAAATTCAAAATTAATTGCTCGATGGGACAAAAAATTAATCCAATAAGTAACCGCTTAGGAATTATACGTGGTTGGGATTCAAACTGGTATGGTGGAAACAATTATGGTGATACCATTCTTGAAGATCACAAAATCAGAAAATATCTCAATGCCCGTCTGGCAAAAGCAAGTATTTCGCGCATTGTTATCGAACGTACGCTAAAACTTGTAACTATCACTGTTTGTACTGCTCGTCCCGGTATCATTATCGGAAAAGGTGGTCAGGAAGTTGATAAGTTAAAAGAAGAATTGAAAAAAATTACTGATAAAGAAGTACAAATCAATATCTTCGAAGTAAAACGTCCGGAACTCGATGCTGTTATCGTTGCAAACAACGTAGCTCGTCAGGTTGAAGGTAAAATTGCATACCGTCGTGCTACTAAAATGGCAATACAATCTACCATGAGAATGGGAGCTGAAGGTATCAAGATTATGTGTTCAGGACGTCTGAATGGTGCTGAAATGGCACGTTCGGAAATGTATAAAGAAGGAAGAACTCCACTTCATACATTACGGGCTGATATCGATTATGCTCACGCTGAAGCTATGACTAAGGTTGGTATTATTGGAATCAAAGTATGGATTTGTCGTGGTGAAATCTACGGTAAAAAAGACTTAGCTCCAAACTTTACTGCTACCAAAGATGTATCTCGTGGTGGTGATCGTTATAACAACGACCGTGGTGACCGCAAGGATCGCAATGACCGTAACGATCGTGGCGGAAAAGGTGGTTTTAAAAAAAGAAATAAATAACTGTTATTAATGAATTTGATTTAAGGAAAATATTATGTTACAACCTAAAAAAACAAAGTTCAGGAGACAGCAGAAAGGGCGCATGAAAGGAAATGCCCAAAGAGGTAATCAGTTGGCGTTCGGATCTTTTGGAATAAAATCATTAGAATCTAAATGGTTAACCGGTCGTCAAATTGAAGCTGCCCGTATTGCTGTAACCCGCTATATGCAACGTCAAGGTCAAATCTGGATTCGAGTGTTTCCGGACAAACCTATCACCAAGAAGCCTGCAGAGGTACGTATGGGTAAGGGTAAAGGTGCTCCGGAAGGATTTGTAGCTCCAATTACACCCGGACGTATGTTATTCGAAGTAGAAGGTGTTTCTTACGATATTGCTAAAGAAGCATTGCGTTTAGCTGCACAAAAACTTCCAGTAACTACTAAATTTGTAGTAAGAAGAGATTATGATTTCACCTCTGTAAATGTGTAATGAATATGAAAACAAGAGAAATTAAAGAATTAAATAATAAAGAGATTCAAGAACGCATGGATGTTGAAAAAGGACATTTGGATCGTTTAAAATTGAATCATGCCATTTCTCCTCTTGACAATCCGTTGCAAATTAAGGAGGTTCGCAGAACTGTTGCACGTCTTGCTACTGAGTTACGTCAGAGAGAAATTAATCAATAAAATTCAGACCCTGATGGAAACAAGAAATTTAAGAAAAGAGAGAATGGGTGTAGTTTTCAGCAACAAAATGGATAAAACCATTACCATTGCTGTAAAATGGAAAGAAAAACATCCAATTTACGGAAAATTCGTAAATAAAACAAAGAAATATCACGCTCACGATGAGAAAAACGAATGTAACATTGGTGACACTGTACGCATTATGGAAACCCGTCCGTTGAGTAAATTAAAAAGATGGAGATTAACCGAAATTATCGAAAGAGTTAAGTAATTATGATACAACAAGAATCAAGACTCATAGTAGCCGATAACAGTGGAGCAAAAACTTGCCTCTGTATCCGTGTATTAGGAGGAACCAGCAAACGTTACGCTTCATTAGGCGATATTATTGTTGTTGCCGTAAAAAGCGTAATACCTTCAGGTGACATCAAAAAAGGTATCGTATCTAAAGCTGTTATCGTTCGTACGAAAAAAGAAGTTCGTCGCCCAGACGGTTCCTATATTCGTTTCGATGACAATGCCTGCGTACTTTTAAATACTGCCGGTGAAATCCGTGGTAGCCGTATATTCGGCCCTGTAGCACGTGAATTGCGTAATACAAACATGAAAATCATATCACTTGCACCGGAAGTGCTTTAATCTTCGAAAAAAATAACAGTGATGAGTAAATTACACATAAAAAAAGGTGATACCGTATACGTAAATACCGGTTCCAGCAAAGGAAAAACCGGTCGCGTGTTGGAAGTTCTTGTGAAAGAGCAACGCGCAATAGTAGAAGGTGTAAATTTGGTGTCAAAGAGCACCAAGCCTAACGCAAAAAGTCCTCAAGGTGGAATAATCAAGAAGGAAGCATCTATTCATATCTCTAATTTGAATCCAACTGAAGGCGGGAAACCCGTTCGCGTTGGTCGTAAATTGAATGCAGAGGGAAAATTAGTGCGTATTTCTAAAAAATCAGGAGGAGAGATTTAAGAATGAATACAGCAAATTTTAAACAAGATTATAGAGAACGTATCGTTCCGATCTTAATGAAAGAGTTTGGTTACAGCTCAGTTATGCAAGCTCCAAAACTTGAAAAAATAGTTCTGAACCAGGGACTTGGTATAGCCGTTGCCGATAAAAAAATCATCGAAGTTGCTATCAACGAAATGACTACAATTACTGGTCAAAAAGCCGTTGCAACCATTTCTAAAAAAGATATTTCGAACTTTAAGTTACGTAAAAAAATGCCTATCGGTGTTCGTGTTACCTTACGTGGAGAACGGATGTATGAATTTATGGAACGTTTAGTGCGTGTAGCTTTACCTCGTGTTCGTGACTTCAAGGGTATCGAAAATAAACTGGATGGACGTGGAAATTACACATTGGGAATTACCGAACAGATTATTTTCCCCGAAATCAATATCGATGGTATTTCCCGTATGTTGGGAATGAATATTACCTTTGTAACAACTGCTGCAACTGATGAAGAAGGTTATGCATTGTTGAAAGAATTCGGATTACCATTTAAGAAAAACTAATTCAGAGATATACAATGGCAAAAGAATCAATGAAAGCCCGTGAGGTAAAAAGAGCCAAACTGGTTGCAAAATACGCAGTAAAACGCGCAAAACTAATTGCTGACGGTAACTACGAAGGACTACAGGCATTACCTAAAAATGCTTCACCGGTACGTTTGCATAATCGTTGCAAAATAACCGGACGTCCAAAAGGATATATGCGTCAGTTTGGTATTTCACGTATTCAGTTCCGCGAAATGGCATCCAACGGTTTAATCCCCGGAATCAAGAAAGCAAGCTGGTGACCCCTAAATCCCCTAAAGGGGACTTTTGATTACCAATTAAACTGAATGATACTATCATTATCTCCCTTTAGGGGTTAGGGGTAAATTAATAAAATAAAATTAAATATTGTCCCGATTATCGGGATCAATTTAAAAACAAAAATATGACAGATCCAATTGCAGATTATCTTACGAGATTGCGGAATGCCATTAAGGCAAACCACCGTGTGGTGGAAATTCCAGCATCGAATTTGAAAAAAGAATTGACCCGGATATTGCATGAAAAAGGCTATATCCTCAACTACAAATTTGTAGAAGAAGGTCCACAAGGCACAATTAAGATTGCCTTGAAGTACGATCAGGTTAACAAAGTTAGCTCGATTAAAAAAATGATTAGAGTATCAACTCCGGGTTTACGTCAGTATGTTGGCTACAAAGATATGCCACGCGTATTGAACGGATTGGGAATTGCTATTCTTTCGACTTCTAAAGGTGTGATGACCAACAAAGAAGCAGCCAATCTTAAAGTAGGTGGTGAAGTAATTTGTTACATTTATTAATAGGAGGAAAGAAGAATGTCAAGAATAGGAAAATTACCCATTAGCGTACCGGCAGGTGTAACGATCACTGTGCAGGACACACTGGTTACTGTAAAAGGACCAAAAGGAGTATTGACTCAGGAAATAAATCCAAATATCACTGTGACAGTTGCAGACGGCGTTTGTACTGTTTCACGTCCGGATGACGAAAAACAAAATCGTGCATTTCACGGTTTATACCGTTCGTTGATTTCAAATATGGTACTTGGAGTTTCAGAAGGTTACAAAAAAACCATGGAATTAGTTGGTGTTGGATACCGTGTCTCTAACCAGGGTCAGGTATTGGAATTTGCATTAGGTTATACTCACAATATCTTTATGAGTTTACCTGCTGAAATCAAAATCGAAACCAAAAGTGAACGTAACCAGAATCCGATTGTAATTTTGGAAAGTTGCGACAAACAATTGATTGGTCAGGTTTGTGCAAAAATCCGTTCGTTCCGTAAACCGGAACCTTACAAAGGAAAAGGTGTTAAATTCCAGGGTGAAGTACTTCGCCGCAAAGCAGGTAAATCTGCCGGTAAATAATTTACGTAAACTTGTGAAATTATGTCAACAAATTTAGAAAGAAGAACAAGAATAAAAGCACATATCCGTCATAAAGTGACTGGAACTGCACAGAAACCACGTTTGACCGTGTTCAGAAGTAATACACAAATTTACGCTCAATTAATTGACGACGTAACTGGTGTAACCCTTGCTGCAGCATCTTCACTTGGTTTGAAAGAAAAAGTAACTAAAATAGAACAAGCTGCTAAAGTAGGCGCATTGGTAGCTAAAGTTGCTAATGAAGCCGGAATTACAGAAGTGGTATTCGACCGTAACGGTTATTTATATCATGGTAGAGTTAAACAATTAGCTGACGCTGCTCGCGAAGCTGGTCTTAAATTTTAATCAAGTATGGCAACAAATATGAATAAAGTAAAATCGACCAACGATTTAGAATTGAAAGACAGATTGGTAGCTGTTAACCGTGTAACCAAGGTTACAAAAGGGGGACGTACCTTCAGCTTTTCAGCAATCGTAGTGGTTGGAAATGAAGATGGAATCGTAGGTTGGGGACTTGGTAAAGCCGGTGAAGTAACTGCTGCTATTGCTAAAGGAACTGAAGCTGCTAAGAAAAACTTGATTAAAGTGCCCTTGTTGAGAGGAACAATTCCTCACGAACAAATTGCGAAATTTGGTGGTGCACAGGTATTTATCAGCCCTGCTTCACATGGTACCGGAGTAAAAGCCGGTGGTGCTATGCGTGCAGTACTCGAAAGTGTTGGAGTAACCGACGTTTTGGCTAAGTCAAAAGGTTCGTCAAACCCACATAACCTTGTGAAAGCTACTATTGTAGCACTTAGTGAATTACGCGATGCCAACATGGTTGCTCAAAACAGAGGTGTTTCGCTTGATACAGTGTTTAACGGATAAATCTACAACATTATGGCAACAATAAAAATTAAACAGGTTCGCAGTAAAATCAAATCTCCCAAAACTCAAAAATTGACGTTGGAAGCATTAGGTTTGAAAAAAATGAATGCCGTTGTTGAACACGAAGCTACCCCCCAGATTTTGGGAATGGTAAATAAGGTGAAACACTTGGTTGAAGTGATCAAATAATATTAATCTTAGAATCTTTAAAAAATAAGATATGAACTTAAGTAATTTAACCCCAGCAGCAGGTTCAACTTTTACCAGAAAAAGAATCGGTCGTGGTACCGGATCAGGATTAGGTGGAACTTCTACTCAAGGGCACAAAGGACAGAAATCACGTTCAGGATATTCCAAAAAAATCGGTTTTGAAGGAGGTCAGATGCCTATTCAACGTCGTTTACCAAAATTTGGTTTCAAAAACGTGAATCGTGTTGAATATAAAGCTATCAACCTGGATACTCTGCAAATTATTGCAGAATCAAAAAAACTGACTAAAATCGGTTTGGTTGAATTAAGAGAAGCAGGTTTTCTTTCAAAAACTGCTTTGGCTAAGATTTTAGGCAAAGGTGTTTTGACAGTAAAAATCGAGGTTGAAGCAAACGGGTTTTCGAAATCGGCAGAAGAAGCTATCATAGCCGCAGGTGGAACTATAGTAAAACTATAATTGAACCATGAAGAAACTCATTGAAACAATTCAGAATATCTGGAAGATTGAAGATCTCCGCACCCGATTGCTTACAACTATTTTGTTTGTAATGATTTATCGTTTCGGTTCTTTCATTGTTCTTCCTGGTATTGATCCTACAGCACTTACAGCATTAAAATCGCAGACACAAGGTGGTTTGCTGGCTTTGCTGGATATGTTTTCGGGTGGTGCTTTTCACAATGCATCAGTATTTGCATTGGGAATCATGCCGTACATTTCGGCTTCTATTGTTATCCAGCTGCTGACTATTGCCGTACCGTATTTCCAGAAAATGCAGCGTGAAGGTGAAAGCGGTCGTCGTAAAATGAACCAATATACCCGTTACCTAACCGTAGGTATCCTGTTGTTACAGGGTCCTTCTTATCTGGTAAATCTTAGCGTACAGCTTGCTCAGGCAGGTTCTGCACTTCCGGGCGGTTTCTTGTTTACGGTATCGTCTACCTTGATTTTATGCGGTGGAAGTATGTTTGTCATGTGGCTTGGTGAGCGTATCACGGATAAAGGTATCGGAAACGGTATATCGTTTATCATTCTGGTAGGTATCATTGCCCGTTTCCCGGGAGCTATTATCAAAGAATTTGCTTCTCGTTTAGGCGATGCAGGTGGTGGTTTGGTTATGTTTTTGGGTGAACTTATCTTCCTCTTGATTGTAATTGGAGCTTCAATTATGCTGGTACAAGGCACTCGCAAGATTCCTGTACAATATGCAAAACGGGTGGTTGGTAACAAACAATATGGTGGTGTACGTCAGTATATTCCTCTGAAAATTAATGCTGCAGGTGTAATGCCTATCATTTTTGCACAGGCTATTATGTTTATTCCGATTACTTTGGTTGGTTTCTCAAAATCAGAATCAATGCGCGGATTTGTAGGAGCATTTATGGATAATACCGGATTTTGGTATAATTTTGTGTTTGGTTTAATGATCGTAATTTTTACGTATTTCTATACGGCTATTACCATTAATCCAACCCAAATGGCTGAAGAGATGAAACGTAATAATGGTTTTATTCCCGGAATCAAACCTGGTAAACGTACCTCGGAATATTTAGACTTAATTATGTCACGCATTACCTTACCGGGTTCTATATTTCTGGCAATTGTAGCTATTATGCCTGCTTTTGCAAGAATCATGGGAATCAATCAGGAATTTGCAGCATTTTTCGGTGGAACATCCTTGTTGATTTTGGTTGGGGTTGTACTCGACACACTTCAACAAATTGAAAGTCACTTATTGATGCGTCATTATGATGGTTTGTTGAAATCGGGACGTATTAAAGGCCGTACCGGTGGTGCTTCAGCCTATTAAAAATTAAAGCGAATGATATTTTTGAAATCTGACGAAGAAATTGAATTGCTTCGTATCAGTAATCAAATAGTAGCTAAAACGTTAGCTGAACTTGCAAAATTAATTCAACCGGGCATTAGCACCGAAAAATTGGATAAGGTTGCGTATGAATTTATAAAGGACAATGGCGGAGTACCCGGATTTCTGGGTTACAGCGGCTATCCAAAATCAATTTGTACGTCAATTAATGAGCAGGTCGTACACGGAATACCTTCTGAAAAATCGATTTTAGAAGATGGTGATATTATTTCGGTTGATTGCGGTGTTTATATAAACGGTTTTCATGGAGACTCAGCTTACACTTTTTGTGTGGGTGATGTGAAGCCTGAAATAATTGATTTATTGCGCACAACGAAAGAATCTTTATACAAAGGTATAGAGCAGGCTCAGGAAGGTCATAGGTTAGGTGATGTGGGTAATGCCATTCAAAGTCACTGCGAGGCGCGTGGATATTCAGTTGTTCGTGAAATGATCGGACACGGAGTAGGTCGCAAATTGCACGAAGCACCTGAAGTACCGAATTATGGTCGCAAAGGAAATGGTATTATGCTCAAATCGGGGATGACCATTGCCATTGAACCTATGATTAATATGGGAAGCCGGAATCTGGTGTTTGAAAAAGATGGATGGACAACACGGACTATTGACCGGAAACCGTCGGCTCACTTCGAACATTCAATCGCCATACGACGTGGAAAAGCAGACATATTATCAACATTTGACTATATAGAAGAAGTTTTAGGCAACAAAGCAATATAAATTAAGTTACAAGTTAGTAGTTTTTAGTCGGCAGTAAATCAAAAGATTCAGCCAATTGGAAATTATGAAATTGAAAATTTAAAATTTTAAAATGGCCAAGCAAACAGCAATTGAACAAGATGGAAAGATAATCGAAGCATTATCGAATGCCATGTTTCGTGTAGAGTTGGAAAACGGTCACGTGATTACGGCTCATATTTCCGGTAAAATGCGTATGCATTATATCAAAATTTTACCCGGCGATAAAGTAAAGGTCGAAATGTCACCTTACGATTTGTCGAAAGGAAGAATCTCTTTTAGGTACAAGTAAAGCTGCCCTCTAACCCCCTAAAAGGGGGACTTATTAGGTGTTAGAAATACGAAATAATAAACAACGCTTCCAATATTCCCCCTTTAGGGGGTTAGGGGGCAAATATAATTCATTCATTATGAAAGTAAGAGCATCAGTAAAAAAGCGCACGGACGATTGCAAGATTGTACGTAGAAAAGGTCGCTTGTATGTTATCAACAAAAAAAACCCGAAGTTTAAACAACGTCAGGGGTAATTAATTTATTTTTAAGAAAAAATAGTTTATGGCTATAAGAATTGTCGGAGTAGATTTACCCCAAAACAAACGTGGGGAAGTTGGATTGACTTATATCTACGGAATAGGTCGCAGTAATGCAAAAAAGATTTTAGAATCCGCAGGTGTCGATTTTGACATCAAAGTGAAGGATTGGACTGACGACCAAGCAGCTAAAATCCGCGAAATTATTGGAGCGGGATTCAAAGTGGAGGGAGATCTTCGCTCTGAGGTACAAACTAACATCAAGCGTTTGATGGATATTGGTTGTTACCGCGGTGTTCGTCACCGTATCGGACTTCCATTAAGAGGACAAAGTACGAAAAATAATGCTCGTACTCGTAAAGGTAAAAAGAAAACAGTTGCTAACAAGAAAAAAGCAACTAAATAAGGTTTAACTGTTAGCGAATTTTAGAAAAGCTAAATAATTTATCAGAATAATATGGCAAAGAAAACAGTTGCAGCCAAGAAAAGAGTCGTTAAAGTAGATGGAGTAGGTCAATTGCACGTACATTCATCCTTTAATAACATTATTGTTACACTTACGAATGGCGACGGACAGGTTATTTCCTGGTCATCAGCCGGTAAGATGGGATTCCGTGGCTCAAAGAAAAACACTCCTTACGCAGCTCAAATGGCAGCTCAGGATTGCTCCAAAGTGGCAGCAGACTTAGGTCTTAAAAAAGTAAAAGCCTATGTGAAAGGTCCCGGAAACGGACGTGAATCGGCTATTCGTACCGTACACGGTGCAGGAATTGAAGTAACCGAAATAATCGACGTTACACCACTTCCACACAACGGTTGTCGTCCTCCAAAACGCAGACGTGTATAATTTGAAGATTTGAAAATTATTCAATTTGAAGATTTGATAATTAATTAGGTTTGTTTGTGCTACGTATTTGTCCCGGTTTATGATTGCAGTAAATAACCTCTCAGCAATCGCGGCAATAATCGAAAAGTACCTAGTCGAACGACAAACCATTTTATAATAAATAAAATAAAACAATAAAAAATGGCAAGATATATTGGACCAAAGTCAAGAATAGCACGCAAATTTGGCGAAGCTATTTTCGGACCAGACAAAGTGTTGGCTAAAAAGAATTATCCACCCGGACAACATGGTCAGGGACGTCGTAAAAAAACATCGGAATACGGTATTCAGTTACGCGAAAAACAAAAAGCTAAATATACTTATGGCGTGTTGGAAAAACAATTCCGCAATTTGTACGAAAAAGCTCAACGCACCAAAGGTGTAACCGGTGAAGTATTATTACAATTATTGGAATCAAGATTGGACAATATCGTGTACCGTTTAGGATTATCTCCTACACGTTCAGGTGCCCGTCAGTTGGTAAGCCACAAACACATTACCGTTGATGGTAAGGTGGTAAATATCGCATCGTATCACGTTCGTGCCAGTCAGGTTATTGCTGTTCGTGAAAAGGACAAATCTATGGAAGTTATTGGAGCTGCATTGAATGGCTTTAATCACAGCAAATATCCCTGGATTGAATGGAATGCCGCTTCCATGTCGGGTACTTACCTGCACATTCCTGAACGCGAAGATATTCCGGAAAATATCAAAGAACAATTAATCGTTGAGTTGTATTCTAAATAATAATTGAAACCATGGCTATATTAGCATTTCAAAAACCTGAAAAGGTAATCATGTTGGAAGCTGACGCATTTCAAGGTAAATTTGAATTTCGTCCGTTGGAACCCGGTTACGGTATTACAATTGGTAATGCATTACGCCGAATTCTGTTGTCTTCACTCGAAGGTTTCGCTATCACTTCTATCAAAATTGAAGGAATAGATCATGAGTACTCAACTATTCCGGGTGTGATTGACGACGTTACCAACATTATTCTGAACCTGAAACAAGTACGTTTCAAACAGATTGTGGAAGACATCGAAAACGAAAAAGTAACTATTAATGTTACAGGTGCAACTTCATTTAAAGCAGGCGATATAGGTAAGTATTTTAGCGGATTTGAGGTATTGAACCCTAAACTGGTGATCTGCGAACTTGATCCTTCTGCAAACTTTCAGATTGACATTACTGTGAACAAAGGTCGCGGTTATGTACCTTCGGAAGAAAACAAAACAGCGAACCAGGAAATGGGCGTTATTCCGATTGATGCTATTTTCACACCAATACGTAATGTAAAATATTCTATCGAAAACTTTCGTGTAGAACAGGTTACCGACTACGAAAAATTAGTGTTGGAAATTAGCACCGACGGTTCAATTCATCCAAAAGAAGCATTGAAAGAAGCTGCTAAAATTCTGATTCACCACTTTATGTTATTCTCTGACGAAAAAATTTCGATGGAAATAACCGAAGGTGAAGGTGGCGACGAGTTTGACGAAGAAATCCTACACATGCGTCAATTGCTGAAAACAAAACTCACTGATCTCGAACTTTCGGTTCGTGCTCTCAATTGTTTGAAAGCTGCTGATGTAGAAACATTAGGTCAGTTGGCCGGATTTCACAAACACGATTTATTGAAGTTCCGCAACTTTGGTAAAAAATCGCTTACCGAGTTAGACGAAAAATTAGAAAGCCTGAATCTGTCCTTCGGAATGGATATCGCTAAATATAAATTAGATAAAGAGTAAAGAAATGAGACATAATAAAAAATTTAACCACTTAGGCCGTACATCGTCTCACCGAAAGGCAATGTTGTCGAATATGGCTTCTTCTCTTATTCAACACAAGAGAATAGCTACTACATTGGCTAAAGCTAAAGCGTTGCAGGTTTATGTTGAGCCTTTGTTGACAAAATCGAAAGATGATTCTACTCACTCACGCCGTTTGGTTTTCAGTCACCTTCAAAATAAAGAAATGGTTACCGAACTATTTCAGAATGTGTCGGTGAAAATTGCTAATCGCCCGGGAGGATATACCCGTATTTTACGTACCGGTTTCCGTATTGGTGACAATGCCGAAATGTGTATTATCGAGTTGGTGGATTACAACGAAAACATGTTGAAAGAAAAAGCTGCCAAGAAAGCTGCCCGCACCCGTCGTGCAGGTACTGCCAAAAAAGCTGAAACCGCTGCTCCGGAAGCTGTTGCCGCTCCTGTAGCTGCTCCGGTTGTGGAAGAAGTAGTTGTTGAAGAACCAGTTGCAGTTGCCGAAGAAGTAGTTGAAACTCCTGTTGAAGTAACTCCGGAAGTTGCTGCTGAAGAAGCTCCTAAAGCAGAATAATAAAATACTTTTTTCAGTTCAAAAGAAAAAGGAACAAGTCGTGAGATTTGTTCCTTTTTGTTGTGCGCCGAGCATGACGAGTATATTTGACGGTTCAAGTCCGTTATGGGGGCTATCAGTTGCCAACCATTAGCTTAAGGCAAGGGTGTCCATCGTGAGGTGGAATCTGAAGGAAGCCGGCGGCAAATT
>Ga0209083_1000221_pt1 | contig 90188 bp, 94 predicted proteins | sample AM7aDNAmetaG_FD_184132 | JGI IMG/M metagenome (GOLD analysis project Ga0209083, IMG submission 184132) | Freshwater microbial communities from Finland to study Microbial Dark Matter (Phase II) - AM7a DNA metaG (SPAdes) (version 3) | ecosystem: Environmental > Aquatic > Freshwater > Lake ...
TTTAGTAGCAATTCCAATGCTTCTATTTCTTCTGTTTTCAGTATTATATATCTCATTATGAGACAAATATACTACATTTTTGTGATATTACCAAATAAATACGACATTATATTATTCTTATTACTTACATGATTGCTGTTCGATCTTTTAGAGTGTGGATTATGTACGGTTTAATTTTTTGAATAAATGAGGTGAATTAGATTGAAGTATAATTTATATAAAACTGTTTTGTTTGTGAAATGTGTCATAGCTAAGCAGTAACTTCTACTGAAATCATGTCCAAATTAAAAATACATTTATGCTTTATCAATTAAAATTCGCTGAATTTAAATAGAATCCTATTTCACGAATTTAACAGCTACATTGGTCTTGCCATAACTTAATATGGCGAAATAAACTCCTGGGTCTTTAATAGTTGTTTGAATGAGATTAAATCCGATGTTAGATGTTTTAAAACTGGTATTATAAATCTGTTGTCCAAGTAGATTATAAATTGCAAACTTACTATCAGCTATTCGATTCATATCGAATGAAAGAGTTACATTACTTCCTTTTGAACTAACAAAAATTGTTGGATACAATGTATCAGCATTATCATTCCGATCTGAAGTAATATCAAGGATGTGAGCATTTACAACCCGTTGAAAGAGAATAGCATGACCATTATCATTTAAATGAATGCCATCTCCGGAATCATATAACTTATTTATTGTTCCGTCCGGATTGGCAATTGTAGTCCAGAAATCAATGGCTTTTTCCTGGTAGGTATCATTAATTTTACTTTTTATAAGTATTAAAGAATCTCGCAAATTAGTTGCTAAGTTTCGTGGTTGTGAGGTAGTAATCCAAACAGGAATATTTGCCTGACTGGCTAAAGCAACTATTACTGCAAAATTTGACATGTATTCAATAGTTGAATATCCATTTGCAATATCATTTGTCGGCATATTAATGATAATCGCTTGTGGATTAAGGCTTAGTGCTTTTGTGATATTTCTTATTGTATCTGGGTAATATCTTCCATTTGGGGTTTTATTACCGGTCGGCATTATATGATATGTGGTATATCCTCCAACAGCTAAATTAACAACCGTGTTTAAAGGATTAATAGATTGCACAAAGGTTCTGTATCGGTTAACCCAGGCATTGCTGATATCTTTTGGCCCGGATCCAGCAGCCGTTGATGAACCTAATACAACAATTTTATATCCGTAAACAGTTCCGAATTTAAAGCTTAAAATAAAAATGAAAAGAAATAGAAATACAATTCGTTTCATAATTTATCAAATATTATAATATTTAGAAATTAATGATTCTCAGTTCGGCGTAGCGTCTACTGTTCCTCTGTTCGGCGTAGCGTCTCGTTTTCAGTTCGGCGAAGCGTCCCGGTTCGGCGAAGCGTCTGTCGCTTCGTCGGGTTAAGCTTGTCCCTGGTTCGGCGTAGTCTCTGTTAGGCGTAGCGTCTCTGTTCGGCGTAGCGTCCTCCACGGGTTCGGCGAAGCGTCTTTCGCTTCGTCGGGTTAGTAGGAAAGCTCTGCTTTCCATATTCAATTATTTATTCAATTATTTATTTCGTCAGAATTCTCTACTAATCGTTTAGAACTCGTTACTTGCCTTTTATAATGCTTTAGCTATCGTTTAGACCCTTCTCCCCCTCGTTTGCAACGAGGGCTTATTGGTTTTTTGTTTCTAACAAAGAAATATAGTTTTTTTTCTATTTCTTTGAATCGATTTTTGCCCGTTCTTGCCTACGGCAGGCAGGTCTTTCATGGTTTGACGCGTTTTTGAAGGTGCAAAGTTAATAAAATATTGCAGATTTGATATTACAAATTTGATTCAGGTTACTCGCTGTACATATTTTTTTCCCCAACCCATTTCGTTCTCTATTTTATTCACAATACTAGTAACTCTATCAAAATGCATTATCCATGTTGGGATATCACTGTTTATCCAGCCCATTACAAGAATCATCTCGTTATGTATTTCGATAATTTTCGCCAAATTCCAACAAATAGGTTCATGATGAAATACTCTGTTTCTAAAAGTTCTAAATCTATTAAGTGGCGCTGAAATATTTTTTCGTTGCCTTATAGCTTTAGGCATATTGGGAAAAGCAAGCCGTAAATCTTTCCAAAGAATTTTTTCATATTCACTATTCAAAAGTGTTACCCAAAAACCAAGAGTTAATTCAGCGACAATCTTTGAAGGTGATGAAAATTCTTTTCGTCCGGAAATTTGTTTATTAGCTTGCGAAATGTATCTATGCAAATTTGTAAGTCCCGGCGTGTTTTGAAAATGCGAATACCAATCTTCACGCCCGCTGGCGCGGTTTTGTAAACCGTGACATTTAATCTATCTAGCTAATATATATCTGCACGTTCAGTGACTTTAGAATGCTTTGCCATTCATTTAAAATTCTCCACTTCGTTATAATACCAATCATTATAAAATATCAGTAGCTTGTTCAGTTAAAAAATTCTTCAGTTCAGAATCAGAAACAGCTTGAATTAAATATTCAACTTCCTCAGCATAGTCGATATCTTTAAAATAGCAAAGCTGAGCCCGAAACAATTTTTCGGAAAACAGTTGTCCGAAAATTTCATCTGCCTTTTGAGCAATTTGCATCACTGAATAATGATTCTTAAGAATAAAGTATAAATCCACATAATCTTTCCATTTCGAACGTCTTCCCAGGGCATAAGCTTTCATGGCCGCCAAATCCAATAATGATGGCATTTTTATATACTCTTCAAACTTGATTTCCGGTTTTACAGGGAAAGGGTATTCAAAAAAAGTAAATTTTACATCCGATATAATCAGATTCAGTTGTTCCGATACATTTCGGGTAACCTTGTATTTAAGATGGTGTGTATCTAACTTTGTAATAATTTTTTTAGCATTAAAACTTTTTGGCTTAAACAAATCAAAATCAATAGAACGCCGATGACCTATATGCAAAGCTATGGCAGTACCGCCCACTAAATAAAACTCGCGTTTGAAATCCTTAAGTAAGGGCAATAATCCTATCTGATTAATGTTAAGAATTTCTTTATGCATGTTTTTTAAAATACTGATAAAAAAAATTATAAACTTCTGGATAGTAATTCAATTTTTTTCTTCCTTTGATGCCCTTGAAAACGCTGGATATTTCTTTAATTCCCATCAGCTTTTCCAGATCCTTATATTCATTGAGAGTGCCATAATTAAGTAACGTTTCCACAAGTAACTCATCACTTATATCCACTTTTTTATCTTGTGGTATGTACCAAAATAGGTTGCTATGTTGCAGAATAAATTCTTTTATTTCGGGTGTTCTCATTTATTCAGGGATTAAATATCTCTATACAAATATACAAAAAAAAATGATTTTCAAACATTTATTTCAGTGAAAAATTGTCAGGATCCAACCGTTTCTTTCACGGTTTGACGCGTAAAATTCTTAATTCTTCCTCCATCCGTTTGACCCCGAATAGCGGTCAGACGGTCATTTTAAGCCAAAACATCACCAGTTAAATATGACTGGAAAATATAATCCGGATTTTCGAAATACAAACTGCTATTCAAATCTTCAATTTTGCGTGAAATCCATGAATTATATACCTCTATCAGCACTCCAATAGGATCAGGAGTATTCCGGTTATTAATAATATCCATAATCAGTCGTTTATAAACCTTGCCAATATCCCAAATTGTAGGTATAGAATAAATGGCTGTAACCACATTATCGAAATGACCTATTTCAATTTTGTTGTTTTTTATGAGTTCCTCGCTCACTTTTTCCAGGTTTTCGGAGTGATAAATATCGGCTAAGTTGAAAATATGTTCCAAATTATCCCTACCGAGTGCATTAACCACTACCGAACGGTGATTTTTTGTCAGTCGTGCAATATGTTCTATAAGGCTGCAAACAAAAAAAATATCATTGCTTTCTTTCGGCTCTCTACCTGTCATAGTCTTCAGATTTGATAAAAGTCAGACATTTAAGCGCATTTTCAGTACAAAAACATATCTGGTGTGTAGGATGTTTAAATTTTGCCAGCACCCAGAATTGTTCTTTTGTAAGTACTCCGTTGATATAATCGGAAATATAATTGTATATCTGGTCATTTGCCATTGGTCCGCTTACTATATCATAATCATGTTCAACCCCTGCCCTACTGTTTACCACAAATTCAAGCCAGGGTTCGGTCATTTCTGAAAAAACAAGTTCTCTCAAAGTTGTATCATGCTTAAAATCATACATGCTAATAACCGGAGTATCAAAACGTCTGGCCCAACGAACAGCTTGTTCTTTCAATTCAGTGCAATAAAAACCGACACCAAAATCTTTAGCATATCTTCCATTTATAATTTCAGGTAAGCGAATCTCTGTATATCCTCCGTGAAATATCATAAAATTTTCTATTCGATTAATATTATTGTCCTTATGTTCGGTAAAATCACCCCAGTTCCACGTAGCGTCCAACCGTTTCTTTCACGGTTTGACGCGTAAAATCTTAATTTACAAATATAAAACTCACATTGAAACCTTATGGTGTCTTTTATTCGTTGCAGTTGATTTTTTTAGTTTATCCAATTTGATATATTGACTTATTACTATCTGTTCATCGTTAGTAAGTGGTCTTGAATCTACAAAAAAATCAATTTCAATAGAATCTTTTTTTATCTTTCTCATGATTTTATTTTTTAAAATACTTATCAATTAATTTTAAAGCCGAATTTGTATTTATAACCATCAGTTGTCCTGATATATTTACAGCTCCCAATGTATGTTTATAATGGTCAATTAATTGTGTTTTGGCAATAAATGATACATACCCATCAAATCTCTGTTCGGCGAATGCTACATTCCGGCTTGTCGGAAGCGTCTGTCGCTTCGTCGGTGCTAAAAGGAAAGCTCTGCTTTCCATATTTGTTTATTATTCAATTATTTATTTCGTTAGAATTCTCTACTAATCGTTTAGAACTCCTTACTTGTTCTTTTAGAACGTTCACCTCTGTTCGGCGTAGCGTCCTCCTCGGGTTCGGCGAATGCTACATTCCGGCTTGTCGGAAGCGTCTTTCGCTTCGTCGGGTTAAGCTTGTCCCGGTTTATCGGGATAGGAAAGCTCTGCTTTCCATATTTGTTTATTATTCAATTATTTATTTCGTCAGAATTCTCTACTAATCGTTTAGAACTCGTTACTTGCCTTTTAGAATCCTTTAGCTATCGTTTAGAACTCGTTATTTATTATCTTTCTTATTTTCAATAGAATGAATGCCTTTTGCGTTTAGGGGGCTGACCACTTTTTTACCTGTTTCGGCTTCTAATTTCAATCGCGCTTCTTTAGCTATATTGCCTCCACGCCTTGCTACATTTTCATGTTCCGGAAACGATTCGGGGTTGCTAACAGCTGATATTTCTTTGGTAGACAGTTCGGCAAGCATATTGAGAACCAATTCTTTATTGGTCATATTATCGCGAAGATTTTCTTTTTTCAATCCTTTGAATTTTTTATATTCTTTGGTTGTTTTATCTGCCCATGTTTTATAAATAATATCAGTTAAAGTAGCAAACTCAATACCTTCTTGCAATCCAAGTCGTTTCCATTTACCCTGTGGGATAGCAAATCATCCAACAGGGTGAATCGGTTAAGTCCTTACGAATTTCAATACTTTTCAAACGTTGGTTTATCCAATTGTCGGAGTAACCCAAACGTTTGTAATCAGTCATTGCCTGATCTATAGACAATTCGGGATCTTGCATTTGATCCAGGCGTTGTTTAGCCACTTCGGCTAACCACAGTTTGAAAGGCTCAGCTTTTTTTGACGGGATTGATTGGATAATACGAAAAGCTTGTGTAGTATTGGCAGCCAAAGTTTTACGCTGTTTCCCTGTTTCAGTAGTCATAGCTACCTGGGGACAATTTGTCCCTATGTAATCGCCAAGCAAGGTATCACGCTTTCTCAACTTTTTTAAATAATCGGTAGGGTTGGCGCTATCAGTAAGTACACAAATTACATCTACTATGGAGAAATACCATTCTTCTTCCTCTTCGTTCCATATCGAACGGATTTTTCTATCTTCGAAAAGCTTTATTGAGTTTCCTTTTTCCATAACTGAAAATAGTGGTTTGTGATTAAAGATTGATCTTATTTCAACTGTTTAGTAATACCAACCACTTCTCTACCTTCTATCCCTGGTTCGGCGTAGTCTTAGTTCGGCGTAGCGTCTCTGTTCGGCGTATGCTACATTCCGGCTTGACGGAAGCGTCCTTCTTAAGTTCGGCGAATGCTACATTCCGGCTTATCGGAAGCGTCTGTCGCTTCGTCGGTGCTAAAAGGAAAGCTCTGCTTTCCATATTCAATTATTTATTCAATTATTTATTTAGTCAGAATTCTCTACTAATCGTTTATAACTCGTTACTTGCCTTTTAGAATATCTACCCAAGCTTTTAGAATACTTACCCAAGCCTTTAGAATGTTCACTTTAGCCTTTAGAGCGTTCACCCAAGCTTTTAGAATGTTCACTTTAGTGTTTAGAACGTCCACCCAAGCTTTTAGAATGTTCACCCAAGCTTTTAGAATGTTCACTTGAGTCTTTTGAATGTTCTATCCTTCCTTTAGTCCTATTGGTTCTCAAAGTTTGAACAAGAAGTTGTACTTAAATTTTACTCTGTGTAACTTTGTGTTTCCTCTGTGTAACTCTGTGACCTTAATTTCACTAAGTTTAGCTGCACTTACCGTTGGTTCTCAAAGCAATTATTCAATTTTTGTGTTTGCATAGTTAATATAATATTACGAATTATCATCAGACTATATTTTATCCAGGGAGTTTTTCAAATCCTGACCCTTTAGAGTTAAACGATAGGTCTGTTGAGGATGATTGGGTACACTGGGAAAAGAAAGTTCAAGAAAACCACCCTCAATGGCCGGTGTAAGATAATTTGCTGTAAAATTCTCCCTGTCTTTGAGTTTAAGTTTTTCTTGTAAATCAGTTCTTTTTAAATCATCAGTCATTACCAAAACTATGCGTTTTATTGGATCTGAAATTCCATCTTCCGATAAAGCTTGTCGGGTAGCTTGTCGGGTAGCTTGTCGGGTAGCTTGTCGGGTACGATAAAGCACAGTCCTAAACATATCTTCCTGAAAGAATTCCGGTCTGGGTAATCCCATATCGTTACATCGGCGCACCATATCACCCGTTCCTGTTCCCATGCGCTCGATAGTACCACGCAAATACATGGGTTCGGCTAACAAAGGATTAGCAGGTATGGAGTTATGGGGAAGATATAATTTAGCAGTAGTCAATCCATAAGGCAACGAACCCGGATTCCAAATTTCCAATCTATCTTTAAACAGCATGACTTGTACGCTACCATTGCTCGTATAATCGCGATGTGCTATTGCATTTACAATAGCTTCGGTAACAGCTTCGATGGGTAGTTCATATTTCACGTCAACAGTGGCACTTTTATCTCTGCTACCAACATATAAATCAATTTTTGAAAGAACAAAATCAACGGCTTGCTCCACCAACTGGAAAACATCACCCTTATACACCTGATACGATGGTATGGGTTTCACCACATCATATCCATGAAAATGTGCACATTTTACTTCGGAAGTAATAAAAAAGCGCTGTGGCTTTTTAGCAAAAAGTAATATTGAAGCATTGGTTAACCTATTGCCAACCATCAAACTCAAATGGGTTAAAATAGAATCAATATCTGCTTCCACTTCGAATGGGAAAGCTCTTTTGGATCGGGCAATTTGTACAAACTCCCTGATTTTATTTTCATCCAAATCATCGGGAGTTGCATCCCTGTGCAATGTAGCATCAAAAGGCAGGGTTCTGATATATTCATTTTCTTCGAGATAATGTACAAGAGTAGCATAAACAGCGGTTCTTAGTTGATCAAAAGTAGAAAAGCTTTTCCGTACTACACTCTGTTCCGCTTTTTCTATCAGTGCAAGTACTTTAGGGTGTCGTTGGTCGGTGCTATGATTGGTGAGAAAAACAAAACGTGTTTTATAAAGCTTTGTAGCATAGTCGAATTCCCTTTCGGTAGGCGAAACCCCCATATCATCTTCAGAACCATAACTTTTACCAAATATACCAAGGTATATACTGCATTGCTCTACTTCATGTAGATACACGCTGCTGACATTGGCATTTAACGCCGGTACTTTTTCGAAAATAAAAGGTTCGAAGAATTTAGCAAGCAGCACATCGTTAAACAAATATTCCCAAAGAAGCTGACGTTCCTCAGCAAATTCTTCTTGTACGCTGCTTATAAAAATACGAATCTTTTGCATTAATTTTTAATTATGGTATTCTAGTGCATATTTTTAAAAAAATCCACGGTGTCACTAGGTGTTTCCTCTGTTCGGCGTATGCTACATTCCGGCTTGACGGAAGCGTCCCCTCGTTCGGCGTAGCGTCTCTGTTCGGCGAATGCTACATTCCGGCTTGTCGGAAGCGTCTGTCGCTTCGTCGCAGTTAAAAGGAAAGCTCTGCTTTCCATATTTGTTTATTATTCAATTATTTATTTCGTCAGAATACTTTAGCGAAGGTTTAGGCAACGTAGTTCTGTTTTTTTTATGCTAATTCAGTGTTTTCTTTATCTCTTCAATAAATTCAACCATCTCATTCAACATAATTTCAACTTCTTGCTGAGTGAAACTGATGAATGCATCATAATCGCCTTTAGTTCTGTTTTGAAATGCGTTACGCAAAATCTTTCCGAATTTGGAATCTAATTTATTGGTTAGGATAAATTCTTTATTAAACCAGCCGATTAGTTGACCATGCTTGGATGTTTCAAAACTGTTTGCCAATGCTAAAGCAGTAAGTGAATAATACATCCCATAATAAATACGATTCACTGCAATTATTAACTTTTGATTTTTAACCAGAAATCTTGCCAATTCAATTGTTTCAAAAGCCTGCTGTAAACGATATTCAACCAGAGCATCTCTGTCTTTTTCGTCAATCATGCGTGAATCCCCTTCTCTAAGGCATTTACATAAATTGGTTGTTTGCCTCTTAAAGTTTTCAATTCCGATTCTCCCAGAACATGAGTATCAGTAACTATATTATATTTCAATTCAATTTCGTAGCTTAAGTCAGAAATTTCTCTTTCTGCTTTCCAATCAGCTTTTTGTTTTAGAATGACTAAGAAATCATAGTCAGAATCCTTTTTAGCCTTACCAGTTGTTCGAGAACCAAATAAAACAACATCTTTCAGATTATCCGAAAGATGTAGCCTTAAAAGTTGGCTGAAATCAGTTAGTATAACTTGATTGTTTGTATTCATATATATGCTTCATTGATATTTATTCTTTGTTATCTCTGTTCGGCGAATGCTACATTCCGGCTTATCGGAAGCGTCTGTCGCTTCGTCGGTGCTAAAAGGAAAGCTCTGCTTTCCATATTCAATTATTTATTCAATTATTTATTTCGTTAGAATTTTCTACTAATCGTTTATAACTCGTTACTTGCCTTTTAGAATATCTACCCAAGCTTTTAGAATGTCCACTTTAGTGTTTAGAATATCCACCCAAGCCTTTAGAATACTTACCCAAGCCATTAGAATATCTACCCCTGGTTCGGCGTATGGGACATTCCGGCTTGACGGAAGCGTCTTTGACTACGTCGGGTTAAGCTTGTCCCGATCTATCGGGAAAGGAAAGCTCGGGCTTTCCATATTCAATTATTTATTTCGTTATTTATTTCGTTAGAATCCTCTATCGAAGGTTTATAAACTATTATCCGAGACTTCCTCCCGCTTGGATAGATTTGTTAGCTATGTAATTTTATATTCCAATAACTTAAAGTCATCAATTAATTTTTATTCAAATAGCTCCTAAATTTCAAGAAAATGGATGAATTTAATTTCGTTCATTAGTTCGATGTTATGAAACGATATTTGATCGTATAATGTATGTACTTTTAATCTGGAAATGGTTTCCTGTTTAGTCAATATACCTGTTTCAAATAAAGATAAGGTTTTATACAAGGTATCATTCGCTACTGCCCCCATAACAATATCGAAGGAGTGTGCATCATTCATCTTTCTGTTGTTAACCACAAAGTCTAACCAGTGCTCATCGGCAAAATTAAAAACCTTCACCTTGTATTGTTCACTTTGAAGTAAATTGTCATCAAACTCATACTCGGTTACGAACGATTTTGCATCATTTCCTATCCTTCTTTGTTTAATCAAAGCCCATTTTCGGGCTTGCTCTAAATTGGTGGTAGTATAGAATCCTTTACCAAAGTCGAGCAAACGTTGTGAATCAAGAATAGTAGGATGTTGAATAACTTCAGTACTTCCGTGATATATTCTCATTTTCGGTGTTCAATAAAATCTTTTATATCAGCAATTAAATAGTTTTTACCTTGAGTATGTAACACCTCATAGCCTGAAGATAAATATTCAAACACATTTGTGTTTTTAAATTCATTTAATGCTACTTTGGCTGAAATGCCTGTGGCAGATCGATAGCTTTCCAGACAAAACAATTGAAAATGCTGGATTTTAGTTAGTTTGTTCATAAGTTCTTGAATCTTCGCCCTAAAAAAGATCACACAAAATCGGGATATTCCAATCTATTGGTTTGTTTTTCATTTTTTAGCATATCAAAAAGTTTTTCGGTGCTTAAATGCCAAATTTTAGTACTATCGTCAACTAAAGCAATATAAAGTTTTGATTCGTAAAGATACTGCAAAGCATCTACAAACTCTAATTTTTTAATTTCAATAATTAAAGATACTAAGTCTTGAACTTTTAGTTCTACAAAAGAGTCAAATTCAATTTCATTCATACTCGTTGTATATCATTTAACAGTATATGACCAGCAAAAAAATTACTCTGTTCGGCGTATGCTACATTCCGGCTTGTCGGAAGCGTCTGTCGCTTCGTCGCAGTTAAAAGGAAAGCTCTGCTTTCCATATTCAATTATTTATTCAATTATTTATTTCGTTAGAATTCTCACCTATCGTTTAGAAAGTCTTACTTGCCCTTTATAATGCTCAACTTGTCGTTTAGAACGTGCCAATTAGAGTAAATTATTAATTTAAACCCTTCAGATTGTCAGCTTTGGTAAGTACTTTAAGTTGATAACTTGCAATTTCAGCTATTTTTTTAAACCGGCTAACTTTATCAATATTTTCTTTTATCAATTCAGCATTATGAGTCTCTAAATTCGAAAGCACCGTCAGCTGATTAATGGTAGCAAAATCCCGGATATTTTTATTTTGCTTTGCCCATTCAGGATTAGCTTCCCGCCATTCTTTAGCTGTACAACCGAAAAGAGCAACATTCAATAAATCTGCTTCTTCGGCATAAACAATCCATTCGGTTTGTTTTGAATACTTACCATCCGGAATAATATGTTGTTGAATAGCATCGGTATGTATTAAATAATTGACTTTGGATAAAATACGTCTTGTATTCCATTCCAATTGGTTAGTTTCACTTTCAGCTTCTTTAAGTCGTTGATATTCTTTGATCAGATATAATTTAAATACCGGACTTATAGCTGAACCAAACTCGAATGCAATATCTTTGTGCGCATAAGTACCTCCATATCGCCCTGAACGCACATACATTCCAACCGCATTAGTTTTATCAATCCATTCACTCACACTTAATACAAAATTAGGTAATCCGGCATTCATTTTAAAGTGGTCAAATTCGACCACTTTAAAATTGGTATTAGACATTAGCTCCCAGGTACCAATAAATTCAAGTGTTGAACGAGTACGAATCCAGTTTTTATTACATCTGCCGCCCGTGAATCTCCTTGTTTAGCTTTAGCCATATCAGTTATACAAATGTAGTCGTCATCATTTAATGATATAACTGAGACAGAAACATCCTGAATATGCAAAGTTTTACTTTTTGATTTCATCGTTTTCAATCTTTGTTCGGCGTATGTTACATTCCGGCTTGACGGAAGCGACTGTCGCTTCGTCAGAGCTAAGCTTGTTATGGTTTATAGGGATAGTAAGTCTCCAGACCTACATATTCAATTTTTTATTCAATTATTTATTTCGTTAGAATTCTTGTTCTTCACACTGTGTATTAATGTTTATCAACTTGTTGCTTCAAGCTATTGTAAATTTCGTCACAAAACTGAATAAGAGTTTCAATTTCTGTTATTGTTGGTTTTCCTTGGGGAAGAAGCCCCAAGTCACCTGGATAACGTCCATCAATATATACTTCATTAATGATTCCCAACAAGTTTAATTCATTTTCTGATAGCTGTATATTTGCAGCAACTTGCAATCTAAACAAATCGTGTGATTTGATTGCCGGCTTTTCAATTTCTTCAATAACGGCTTTAAAACTTTTCTCCAAACATTGTTGACAATGAAAAGCAGCAAGGTTGGTAAGCCGGGAATCGCTTGCAAGCGTTTTTGCAGCAAGCAGATCATCTTCGGCTGCAGTAAACCAGTCGTTAGTTGTTTGCTTCATAAATAATAGTACCAGTACTTAAAATTTCATTTTTAAAACCACTGTTCAATTCAATGAATTTTTCGTACATGGGTTTAGTATGTACAATTAAATCAATATCAGTATTCTTTCTAATTGTATTAAGAGCTGAACTAATTTTCATCTTAATTTCCATTTTTTCAGCAAATGAAGCTGGTAAAAAATTATCATTAGTGACCACTAATAAATCAACATCACTATCTACTGTCTGAGTTCCTTTAGCATAAGAACCAAACAATATCACTTTGCTTACATTTGAATGAAGTAATGATATTTTTATTTGAGTAATTAGTTCGTTTTTTTCCATAGGGCAAATATACTGAAAAGGTATTTATTTTATAGCTGATTTCTTCCTTGTTCGGCGCATGCTACATTCCGGCTTGTCGGAAGCGTCTGTCGCTTCGTCGGTGCTAAAAGGAAAGCTCTGCTTTCCATATTTGTTTATTATTCAATTATTTATTTCGTCAGAATTCTCTACTAATCGTTTAGAACTCGTTACTAGCCTTTTAGAACGTCTACCCAAGCTTTTAGAATGTTCACTTTAGCCTTTAGAACGTTCACCCAAGCCTATAGAATGTTCACTAGAGTCTTTTTGAATGTTCTATCTTTCTTTTAGTCCTATTAGATATTAACTCTTAATTTTATTTTGTAAGTTCTGTTTTTTACTAAATCCGATATTCTCACTATCCAAAAGTCCTCGGTTGGGGGAACCAGCGGTCAGCGAAGCTAATTAAGATTATGCTAATTTATTAATCATTTCTATGGCATCAAGTTCAATTTTTGAAAAAGCAAACCATTTTTTCCCTAAATCTTTAAGCGAAGCACCCGCTCGGCTTTGCCGCTTGGCTTTGCCAAGAATATGATAAACTGTTTTATGATCTATAATAATAAATCTATCGTGCGATTTATTGAATGTTCTAACCTGTACCGTTGGATATTGGCAATTAAACCTTACTATATCAAGTTTTAGTTGTTCCGAGATAGAAGAAGTATATATTTTCACTTTAACCCCCACTCCTTTTTTTGAAAGTAGCACAAGTACACTATGGTCTATATAGTTATCTATCAATACAATTGTTGTTACTGCTGTTTCAATTATATCAGACACAAACTTATAGGCATCGAATATCTGACCATCATAGAAAATTCCTTCGTTAGGTGGAAGTTGAGTTTTAAGTTGAAAATCCACTTCATCTACTTTCTTTTTCAAATAAAACACATCCTTTTCAATTTTCTCTATGCGGTGATTAATGACATATCCTTTTAAAAGATACTCTTTCAACACCTTGTTTGCCCATAATCTGAATTGTATACCTCGCTGTGATTTGACACGATATCCAACAGAAATAATCATGTCTAAATTATAATATTCAACTTGATATATTTTTCCATCTGCTGCAGTTGTCGCAAAATTTGCGACAACTGAAACTGTTTTAAGCTCTTCTTTAAGAACATTATTGATATGTTTACCAACTGTTTTAATGTCCCTATCAAACAATAGTGCAATTTGTTGCCTGTTGAGCCAAACAGTTTCATTTTCAATCCTTACTTCGATTTGAAAATTTGTATTATCAATAGAGTTATATAAAACAATTTCGCCTTGTTCCATAACTTATCTTAATTCGTTTTAGTTCGTATAATTCGTATTAAATTCGTACTTATAAATTCGTGTAATTCGTTTTTTAAATTCGTTTAATTCGTATTTTCTCTGTTTGGCGTATGCTACATTCCGGCTTGACGGAAGACTCTCTGACTACGTCGGGTTAAGCTTGTCCCTGCTTGTCCCTCCCTGTCCCTGCCTGTCCCTGCCTGTCCCTGCCTGTCCCGATTTATCGGGAATTTATCGGGAATCTATCGGGAATTTATCGGGAATCTATCGGGAATCTTTCGGGAGTTTATCAGGAGTTTATCGGGATAGTAAGTCTCCAGACTTACATATTCAATTTTTAATTCAATTATTTATTTGGTTAGTATCCGGTTGTAGGCGTTTAAAGTGTGATCATCGCTCATTATAGTCCAACAATTGAATTCGCCGGAATTATACGGTGAATGTATACGATAGGTCCATAAATGGCAAATATTATAGCCATTTCTTTATAATTTAAACGTTTCGTGTTTGATCCGTATTGTAATAATTGCGGGCTTGAATAATAAGGAAGTGTATCTGCTAAAGCTGAGAGTTTTTTAATCTCGTCACGTAAACCAAAAATGTAGCGCTTTGATGTGATTGGTGCTTTGTATTTATACATAATCACATTAGATAAGTTTTCTAAATCATCATTGGCTCTATTAGAATAAATTACACTAAAATTTTTCATATCTTACGCATATCCACTCCGTAATGATTGCTCATTTTATCGATTATTTTATCCCATACCTCATCATGCGATAAAGCAGTACCGGTTATTAAGTCTTCGGGCAAAGGATATTCAATTTTGGCTACTTTCTTGTGTTTTTCAATTTCACGTACTAATTTACGTCCTGTTGGGCTGTCGATATTTATACGAGCTGTAACTTCCATAATTCTATGTTTTAAATTATATGAGCAAAGATAGTTGGTTTATTTTAAATAATGAATGTTCACCCAAGCTCTGTTCGGCTCTGTTCGGCGAATGCTACATTCCGACTTGACGGAAGCGTCTGTCGCTTCGTCGGGTTAAGCTTGTCCCGGTTTATCGGGATAGGAAAGCTCGGGCTTTCCATATTCAATTATTTATTCCGTTAGAATTTTCTACTAATCGTTTAGATCTCCTTGCTTGCCTTTTAGAACGTCCACCCAAGCTTTTAGAATGTTCTACTGGTCGTTTAGAAGATACAACTATTCGTTGATAACTGCATATTCCAAAAGTAATAATTAATAATCCTGAACTTTTATTAAAACGAAATTTCTTATAAACATAGCATTCTCAATTGCTTTCTTCATATGATAATTTTCGATTTGCATCTAATTAGGATATCTTACTTCGGAGGCATATATAGTCAAATCACTGCAAATTTTTATGATATTCTTAAATTCAACATCATAATTAGCCGAAGTTTCGCAAAGTTTCGCAAAGTACTACTAAATCGTGGGTTTTCTGCAATCGTCCGTTATTATATGCAATGTAGCCTTTAAGCATCTTTTCTGCACACTGTTGGCAATGATAACATACAATCTCGTATTTTTGGTTTCAATTGTCCCGAGAGTATTGTAACTGCTTCAAGGTCGTTTTCGGCATATTCAAACCAGAGTAAACCGTCTTTATTTTTATCCATAGTTTTTTTGACCTTCTGTGGAAATAATATATTCAAATGTAGATTGATTATTTTTCCGATTATTAAAATCAGCTGCATCACACACTAAAATATCAATAGGCATGGAAACATTCCCTAACAGCAATCTTCTGGCTTGCTGGGTAATTTCAATTTTTTTTCTTTCCTTTTAAATCAGCAACAACAAAAATATCAATGTCACTATCTTTATTCGCCGTATTATATGCATACGAACCAAAAAGATAAACTTGCTTAGCATCAATACCCGCTACAAGTATTGTCGAAATTTTATCTACTAATGTTTTTATTTTTTGGGTCATCGCTTCTCTCAATTATTACTTATTAACTACTAACTATTAACTATTAACTATTAACTATTTCCCGCTCACTTCTTCCTCATATCCATATCCCGACCCATACTTATTGCCATAACCATAGCCATATTTTTGTCCGTAACCATATCGGTTATTCGATTTTTTATAATCAGAAGCATTTAATACGAAATACATATTTTTTACTTTTTGCATTCTGAATAATTTTGTGGCATCTTCAATATTTCGTTTAGGCGTATATTCAGCCCGGACAACATACAAACTTATGTCAGCAAAACGATTTAAAGCAAAAGTATCAGATACTATATCCAATGGAGCAGTATCTAAAATGATATAGTCATATTCCTGTCTGCATTCTGCAATTAAATCATCTAACAAGGGAACAGACATCATTTCATTCGGATTGGGAGGTACAGGACCAGCCGTAATAATGGATAAATTAGGATGAACTCCGGAAGGACGAATTAATTTTTCTTTCCCCATATTTCCTGATAGATAGAGTGTAATACCTGTAACATTATTTATTCCAAGATACTCTGCCAGTTTTGGTTTACGAACGTCGAGCCCGATAATCAATACTTTTTTGGAAAGCATGGCTAAACTGATACCCAGATTAATAGATATAAATGTTTTCCCTTCGCCCCCTACACTGGAAACAACATTGATCACCTTTTTTTCGGGGGTATTCAGTACAAACAACAAGTTTGCCCGAAGCAGACGGAACATCTCCGTAAAGCGGTTGGTGCTATTATCCTGAATAATAATATTTCCGGTTTGCAGACTTTTGGGAATTTCACCCAGTACAGTAACCTCCGTCAGGGCTTCCAACTCATCTTTATTTTGTATCTGAAAACGCAATAGGTCAAGTATCGTAATAACAACAATCGGGAGTATAAAACCAATGAGTAAGGCAATAAATAATATTAATACTGATTTTGGGGATACAGGACTATCACCACCACTGGCTTTATCAATTAACTTGGCTTTTGGAACTACGCCCGACATATTCAGGAAATTTTGTTCTTTCTTTTGTAACAAAAATATAAAGAGGTTTTCCTTAATAATCTGTTGTCGTTTAATTTCGGTATATTCCCTTTCCTGACGTGGTATTTCTTTAATGCGCGTCGTATTTTCGCCGGATTTCAACATCAAATCCTGACGGGTAATTTGCATGCGTCGTTTTTCATTTTTCACACTGGCTTTCACCGTAGCAAACATGGCATCAATCTGGTCGGTCATGTCCAACATAGTCTGATTGGTGGGTGATGCCGTACGCGTAAGGCGTTTACGTTCCAGCAACAGCTGATTGTATTCTTCAATGACTTTAGTTAAACTCGAATTTTGCAAGCTGCCACTAAAGGGTAGTAATTGATTACGGCTATCCTTCTTATTAATATAGTCATCAATATCAGATACAATGGCTAATTGGATCTCTACATCCAGTCGGCTTTTTTCGAAATCGCCCGATTGTTTGATAAACAAATCGGCCTCCGATTTGATATCCGTTAAACCCTGAGTCTTCTTATAATTTTCCACTTTGCCTTCCACATCATCGAGTTCCTGCGTTAGCGAAACTAAGCGGTCGTTGATAAAAGTGCCCGTATTGGCTGATATCAGGTTTTGATCCCTCATATCTTCGCGATTATACACTTCAACCAACTTATTTAAAAAATCTTTGCCCAGTTTTGCATGAGTCGTATGAAAAGTCATATTAACTACCGATGTAGTTTTCGAAGTAACCTCAATACTCAAAGCTCCCAAATACTCCTTTACGATAGATGATGGGCTATAAATAGTTACATCTACAGAAGCAGGAAGAGTGGCAGTAATTAATTTTTTAAAATAAACTTTGCAGAAAGGCAATTGTACAACACTGTCGCGCGAGCTTCTGATAATTTCGAAGTTTTTCTTTTGATAAGTTCCCGTAAAAACATAACCGTCATGTGGTTTAAGAGTTACATTGAATTTAAACGATTTTTGCAGGGTATCTAATACGGCATCATCTACCCATACCAGAATGGGACTTTCTTTTCCATAAAGCAAGTGATCCCTGAAAATACCCTTTTCAGTATATTTGATATAAAGTGATAAATCGCGTATAACCTGTTCGGTCAGATTCGATGTTTTTAACACCTCGATTTCGTTATCCACATTGTTTTTCACATTGAATAAACCGAGACTTTTCATTTCAGTACCCATTTGGGCATTACCTCCTTTAGCATCGTCTTTAATCAATACCGTGGATCGGACTTCGTAAATAGGAGTCGTTTTTTTCAGATAAAGCACTCCCAGTATCAGACATAAAACTCCGGATGCCACAAACCATTTCCAATAAGATAAAAAATGAAAGAAAATACTGACAAAATCAATCGGTTTTTCTAAAACCTCTTCCTCAGAATCGACATAATTAGAATACTTACTCATAATATTTTTTATTCAGAATTATTTTTTTAATACCGTAAAAAGTAAACTTACCAGTGAAATACCGATGGATAATACCGAAATTCCAAATGATTCGGCCGCTCCAAAGCTGGCACCCCGTGCGCGGGAAATATTGGGTTCAACATACACCACATCATTTTGTTCGAGGTAATAAGCTGCCGAGTAGATGACATTCTCATCGTTCAAATTCACACTAATGGTTTTTTTGGAACCATCGGCATACTCACGCAGCACTTTTACATTATCTCTTCGGCCATAAATGGTTAGATCACCTGCATTGGAAATCGCATCCAAAATTGTCATGCGTTCATTCGTGCTAATGAATTTTCCCGGCCGATTTACTTCACCCAATACGTTTACGGAATAATTAGTAAAACGGATGGAAATAATGGGGCGTTCCTTGCTGAAGGAAGATTCCATTTTTTTCTGAAGTATACTCTCTACTTCTTTCAGCGTAAGTCCACCTACCTTGATTTTGCCAAAAACAGGAAAATCGATATTCCCGTCCACATCAACCAGATAAGTCAGTATTGCCGGTTGCGAAAGAACACTTTCTGTATTTGGCAAAACTATCGGGACTAAGAGATTGAACATGCGGGTAGTTAAGGGCTCGGAAGATGCTACCGTAATACTCAACATATCTTTTGGTTTAAGACGGGCTTCAAATAAAGTGCTGTTATGTTTTATAGAATCTGTTTTAGCAGATAGTTTTTGCAAATAGGCTATTTCCTTTACACCGGCGCATGAACTGAATAATATCAGCACCAGAAGTACGAATGCAGGAAGAATTGTTTTTTTGGTTGACATACTATATGAATGATAAATGATGAATGATAAATGATAAATGATGAATGATAAAAGGTCAATGCATCATGTTTATGGAGCTTGCGACTCCCGAGAATCGGGACCGTTTCCTTATTTCCTTATTTCCTTATTTCCTTATTTCCTTGTTTCCTTATTTCCTTATTTCCTTATTTCCTTGTTTCCTTGTTTCCTTATTTCCTTGTTTCCTTATTTCCTTATTTCCTTGTTTCCTTGTTTCCTTATTTCCTTATTTCCTTGTTTCCTTATTTCCTTGTTTCCTTATTTCCTTGTTTCCTTATTTCCTTATTTCCTTATTTCCTTATTTCCTTATTTCCTTATTTCCTTGTTTCCTTATTTCCTTGTTTCCTTATTTCCTTGTTTCCTTATTTCCTTGTTTCCTTATTTCCTTGTTTCCTTATTTCCTTGTTTCCTTGTTTCCTTGTTTCCTATACATGGCAAAGCCCCGCCAGTCCCACACCGGATACAGCTATTTAATTGAAAAAGAGATATTTATTTAGTTTAAAATTCTGCGTTTAGGGTTTATTCCAAACCAAAAACTTACTGCTTATTGTTCACTGTTCACTGCTTTTGGAGCTTGCGATGGCACATTCTTGGCAAGCCAATCGAAGATGCCGAGAAGCGGTAGCGGTAACCAACGGTCAGCGACCAACGGGAGATAAAGCCGAGCGAACTACGTTAATCTTCAATTCCGATCTATCGGAACATCCCGAGAATCGGGACTGTTTTCTACTTCCTCAGCACCTGCTCCGACTTAATCTTTACGGTCACGCCAATCTGTTCGAGTTTCAGAAACAGGTAATCACCACTTATTTTTTTTATTTTCCCCTTCACATCCTTCATCGGACCTTCACTTATAATAACCTCCTCATTTTCTACAAACTCACACTCTTTTCCTTTAGCATTCTCTAAAAAGTTTTTAATAGCTTCAATTTCATATTCCCTTACCAGTGCAGGTTGTCGGTTATAAAAAACAATTCTGGAAATTCCAGGAATTTTTGTCAATTCACGCAATATCTCATCCGAAGTCTTTACAAAAATGTAAGAATTGAACAAGGGTACCTCCACCATTTTTATTCGGTCCGACCAGCGCCTTGGCGTAAGATGAAGTGGCAAATAAGTCTCTATTTCCCTGGCTTTTAATCGCTTTTCAACCTGAACCTCAGCCCTTGACGCTGTATAAAGTACGTACCAACTCACAAAACAATTATATATTTAAGATATTTATACTAAACTATTATTAAGGCTTTGCTGTTTACTGCTTACCGCTTACTGTTTACCGCTTACTGTTTACTGCTTGCTGCTTGCTGCTTACCGCTTACTGTTTACTGTTTACTGCTTACTGCTTACTGTTTACTGCTTACTGTTTACTGCTTACTGTTTACTGCTTACTGTTTACTGCTTACTGTTTACTGCTTACTGTTTACTGCTTGCTGTTTACCGCTTACTGTTTACTGTTTACTGCTTACTGTTTACCGCTTACTGTTTACTGTTTACTGTTTACTGTTTACTGTTCACTGCCTTAACTGTTTCCTATCAAAAAACCTGCTTAAATACTATCAAATGCAATTAACAAATTACAAGAATAATGTCAGCAGGCTTGTAACAAGAATGTAAGGATAACAAAATTTCAATTAAGGCCACAAAGATACATATTTTTTATTAACTTTATGGCAGTTGAACAAAAAAAATCTACATATTTCAAAGAATTTTGTAGTAAATGCTACAAATGTATTACACAGATTTTATAAAAAAAATATATATCATTAGTTGCCTGGTCGGTTAAATTCTTTAAATCCCTGATTTTCTTCTTAATACTTCAATTTGTTTGTTCCAAAGTAAAATCAAATCCTCTTGTTCCTTCGGTTCAGCAAAATCAGTAACAACCAGTGCCAGATCTCCGGTGATTTCCAGTGCAATAATTTTCAATTCGAAATAATATTCAGTATCTTTATCTTCTTCCCATTGAAACCGAACATAATTATTCAGTTTGGAATGAATTAACAAAGCCGTTTGCTCATGTTCATCCCAGCTGAAAGTATATTCAGTCCCCTTCACGGTAACAGTTTCAGCAAACCATTCGGCCAGTCCTAAAGCAGTACTGATAGAGTTCCACAGCACATTGAGTGATGCTGAATTTAATTGATACTCAATATTTATTTTAGTCTTTTTCATTTTTTTGTTTTGGATATTTATCAACTGTAAACTATCAAACAGTTCTATTTTAAGCTGCTTTTTTCAAAGCACAAGGGCAACAATTGCCTGACATTATCGATTAGGAATACCTCCTTTATTCCATATAGCAGAATATTAATGGGTTTGTCATATCGCATTTCAGTTTCCAATAAAACCTGACGACACGAGCCACAGGGTGTCACCGGGTACTCAAGAAATTGTCCATTTGTATAAGCAGCAATTGCGATAGATTTTACGGCTACATCGGGATATTGCGAATTAGCATAAAACATAGCAACCCGTTCAGCACAAAGCCCGGAAGGATAAGCAGAATTTTCCTGGTTATTTCCGGTAAAAATCAACCCATTCTCCAATTCCACAGCAGCTCCAACCTGAAATCCGGAATAGGGAGCATAGGCTTTACTAACTTCTTCCTTGGCTTTATTGATTAAGTTTTGATTTGAGGGGTCCAGTTCTTCAAAACTGGATACAGTTACTTTGGTTTCAATTATTTTAGTATTCATTTCCTGACTTTTTCTCTTTGTTGAACGTAAATCTTTTAAATCGTTTTGCACAAAAATATAAAATTTTCCAATCAAAATAGCCTAATTGACTAAATAGTTTTAATTTTGTAGCAAAATAAATGATTTGAAGACAATCGGAAAAAACAAAATTTTCTTTAACTAATTTTTGTTTGGCATACATTGAAATCATAACTCATTAGTCTACAATAATTAACAACAAATTAAAAACTGTATTTGCGAAACTTGATTCAAAAATTTAATCTAATAATTTTTATTCATTGTCATTTATAAGCTTTTTAAGAAATAAAGTTTTGAATAACAATATATTAACACATAAGCATCGATTTCAGTAAAACAGACCATTCAGCCCAATAACAATATTAAGTCAACCAAAATAATGACCGGAAATAAACGCAGCATTTTTTACCTATACCTGGTTTTTAATCTTTTTTCCTTTGCCCAAATACGAAATCAGGCTTACCTTTCGTATATTGAGCAATATTACCCGCTTGCCGTAAAACAACAAAAAGAACACAATATACCTGCCAGTATCGTGTTGGCTCAGGGTTTGCTTGAATCGGGTGCCGGTAAAAGTGACTTTGCACGGCAATCGAACAACCATTTTGGGATAAAATGTAATACTGACTGGAAAGGTGATCGTATTTTTCACGATGATGACGAAAAAGGGGAATGTTTTCGAAAATACGATCAGGTGATTGATTCGTACGAAGATCATGCTTCTTTTCTTAAAAACCGTCCCCGTTACGCTTTTTTATTCAAGTTAAGTCCGATTGATTACGAAGCTTGGGCTCACGGACTTAAAAAAGCAGGTTATGCCACCGATCCAAGCTATCCATTTAAGCTTATTTCAATTATTGAAGATTATAATCTGCATCGTTTAGATATTGGAAATTATGCAGCAACTTCAATGATTCGTGATAATTCGTCAGCCTATACGGCATCTATGGGAACTATTGAGGCAAAATCGAGTCATTCGGTTTTCCGGGTAAATGCTGTGAAATTCGTCATTTCACTCGATGGTGATACGTATGCCAAAATTGCAGAAGAATTCAATATGGATTCGGAAAGAGTCTGCGAGTACAACGAGGTTGATTTCAAAGCTTCCCTTGCTGTAGGAATCAGGGTATTTATTGAGCAAAAGAAAAGCAAAGCACCGAAAGAATGTGAAACCCATGTAGTGCAGGAAGCTGAATCAATGTATAGCATTTCGCAGGATTATGCAATAAAAATTGAAAATCTGTATCAGTTAAATAAAATTCCCTATACCGAAGGTGTTTCGTTTGGCCAGATATTGAAATTGAGATAAATGCTTCCCTGTTTCCTGTTTCCTGTTTTAAAAATTGAATTATGCGAAAAAAAAACACTGAATTACTGAGTGAAGTTATCCTTCAGGTTTTGAAGGAACAGCATTTAGACCGTCCTTTGAACGAAAAAAGGTTGATTGATTCCTGGCCTGTCGTTCTTGGAAATAATATTGTGCAATACACTTCCGAACTGAGCATAAAAAACAGAATACTCTACGTTAAACTCACCTCATCGGTACTTCGTCACGATTTATTTCTTTCACGTGAAGAAATTAAAAATTCACTCAATAAACAAGTTGGTGCTGAGGTTATTATTGATATTATGTTCCGCTAAAAAACGGTGACTTCAAAACAACATACCTTCCATACGCTAGGCATTAGCAATAAACAGATTTTCAACCTAAACTACTTTCGATCACTCCCAAAAACAAAAATGCTACTAATCTGTTTGTCAGATTAATAGCATTAATATAAGTGATCCGGAAGAGATTCGAACTCTTGACCTTCGCCTTAGAAGGGCGTTGCTCTATCCAGCTGAGCTACCAGACCAAACTTCAATTCAGACTTCATAATTCACAAATTATACTTGTTCTTATGATTTCAAAAATTGAGTTGCAAAAGTAGTTCATTTTTCGCTATAATCCAACAGTTTTTCAGGAAATTGCTTTAAATGTGGCGTTTATTCGGGGAAAAAACGCTAATTTTGCAGGATTATAAATCAACTGCTACTAACTAATATTACTCACCGGGATGAAGGTATTAAAATTCGGCGGAACATCCGTAGGTTCTGTCCAGGGTATTTTAAACGTAAAGAAAATTGTAGAGGCACAAAATGAGCCTGTAATTGTAGTTGTTTCGGCACTTTCGGGTGTTACCGATCAACTTTATAAGCTTTCAAAACTTGCTTCAGAAGGTGATGATGCCTATCTTACCGAGTATCAAAATATGCTTTCGCGCCATTTGGAAATGGTTGAGGCGGTGGTTTTGACTGAAAAAACGGAACAGGTAACGGAATTGGTCAAAATTCAGTTCGGTGACTTATCTAATATCCTTCGTGGCATCTATTTAATTAAAGATTCTTCGGCCAAAATTATCGATACGATTGTAAGTTATGGCGAAAGTATTTCGTCAATTATTGTTGCAAACGTTATTGAAGGAGCTGTTCACCTGGATTCGAAAAGCATTATCAAAACGAATAATCAGTTTGATAAACACATAGTAGATTTCGAAAAAACAAATGCATTAATTGTTGATAAATTTAAAAGCTCAGCTGCAATAAGTGTTTGTGCCGGTTTCATTTCTACCGACAGTAAAACTAATTTTGTGACCAATCTGGGTCGTGGTGGTTCTGATTACACTGCCGCTATTCTGGCAGCAGCTTTGAATGCGCATCTACTTGAAATATGGACCGACGTGGATGGTTTTATGACTGCCGACCCACGTATTATCAGCAATACTTATGTAATCGAAAAACTGAGTTTTAGTGAAGCCATGGAACTTTGCAATTTTGGTGCAAAAGTAATTTATCCACCGACAATTTTCCCTGTTTTCCACAAGAATATACCGGTAGTAATTAAAAACACCTTCAATCCCGAAGCTGCAGGAACCTACATTTCAAACGAAAAAGTAACTGAAGTTTCCAAAGCAATTAAAGGCATTTCGTCAATAAACGATACATCATTAATTACCATTCAAGGTTTAGGAATGGTGGGGGTTATTGGAGTAAACTACCGCATTTTCCGTATATTGGCTAAAAATGGTATAAGTGTATTCCTCGTATCACAGGCTTCATCCGAAAACACCACTTCGATTGGGGTGCGAAATGTCGACAGTGAGTTGGCTGTTAAAGCATTACGTGAGGAATTTGCCGCTGAAATTGCACTCGGTGAAATTGATAATATTTTCTCGGAAGATGAGTTGGCTACCGTGGCCATTGTAGGTGATAATATGAAACGGACACCGGGTATTGCCGGTAAACTTTTTGGTACTTTGGGCAAAAACGGTATCAATGTGGTGGCATGTGCGCAGGGAGCTTCCGAAACCAATATCTCATTTGTTACCGATCGCAAGTCTTTGCGCAAGGCACTGAATGTAATTCACGACTCATTTTTCTTGTCAGAATATCAGGTACTGAATATTTTTGTGGTTGGAGTAGGGTTGGTTGGGAGTAGCTTGCTCGACCAAATCAAAAAACAACAACAAAAACTGATGTCACAAAATGGCCTGAAACTCAACGTGGTGGGTATAGCGTCGAGTAAAAAAATGCTGTTCGACCGTGCAGGAATAAATCTCGAGAATCTCAGGGAAGAATTGAGTGTAAAAGGAATGGATGCAACTCCTCATCTGATTTGCAAAGAAATTGTGGCAATGAATATTTTCAATTCGGTTTTTGTTGATTGTACTGCTAATGAACATGTATCGGATTTATACCAGACTTTGCTCGAAAATAACACTTCGGTGGTCACTGCCAATAAGCTGGCCGCCTCATCGGCTTACGAAAAATATGCCAATCTGAAAGAAACTTCACGTCGTCGTGGCGTTAAATTTTTGTTTGAGACCAATGTTGGTGCCGGGCTTCCTATTATCAGTACCATGAATAGCCTGATAAACAGTGGCGACCACATTCAGAAAATGGAAGCCGTTTTATCCGGAACATTGAATTTTATTTTCAACACCATCAGCAGTGAAATCCCAATCAGTAAAGCCATTTTGATGGCAAAAGAAGCCGGTTTTGCCGAACCCGATCCTCGCATTGACCTGAGTGGAAAAGACGTTATCCGCAAACTGGTAATTTTGGCACGTGAAGCAGGTTATAAAGTTGAACAAACAGACGTTGTAAAAAATTTGTTTATTCCTGAAAAGTTTTTTGCCGGAAGTCTGGATGATTTTTGGAAATCAGTTCCCGAATTGGATGCTGAATTTGAACAAAAACGGTTGGCACTGACTGCACAAAATAAACGCTGGCGTTTCGTTGCCAAAATGGAAAATGGGAATTGCAGTGTTGGCTTACAAGAGGTTGACAATATGCATCCGTTCTTCGATTTGCAGGGAAGCAACAATATTATTCTTATAACGACTGAACGTTACAATGAATTCCCGATGATGATTAAAGGTTATGGAGCCGGAGCTGGAGTAACGGCAGCCGGTGTATTTTCGGACATAATGAGCATTGCTAATATACGTTAGTTCATTGTTTGCAGTTGATAGATGAGAAAAAAAAAGTTTTTATTAATCGCCCTGTTTTGTGTCGGATTTATTTCCTGTATTAAACAAAGTCCGCAATTGCCATCGAATAAAGTGATTGTGATTAATACTGATAATGCAGCCTTACTCAGAATAAACAAAAACTTAACAAACAGGGAAGACAGTCTTATTAAAATTATTGCTGAAAGAAAAAAATCTTTCAAAAAAAATAACATAGGGTTCTGGTATCGGATTTACAGCTCAGGGAAAGGGGCCTTGGTTACGGACTCAGTTAGATGTAGCATCGATTTTCAACTGAGCAAATTAGATGAAAAACAGATTCAGCTAGGTCATAAAGTAATCATTATTGGCAAAAAGCAATCAGTAACCGGATTGGAAGAAGGATTAAAAATGATGCACAAAGGCGACAGTGCAATCTTTATTATTCCCTGGTATTTGGCTTACGGAATGACTGGCGACGGTGAGTTGATTCCACCTTATACATCGCTCATTTACAAGCTAAAACTGAACAATTGATCATTAATCGGTTTATTTTCAAGTTTTAAGCACAATTCTTATAACTTTATTCATTTTCTTAACTTTGAATTTCCACTATTTAATCGGATATTTGCAATTAAATTTATTATTGAAATGAAACAGATTTCTTATTTCTTATTTCTATCCTTTTTGGTTGTATTAATTTCAACCTCCTGCAGTAATGTGAAAACCTTCGCACAACAATTGGACGACGAGCAAACGACCATTAGCGCTTATGTTAAGCGAAACAATATCACTGTATTAAGCTCTTTCCCTACCGATAGAAAATGGGTAAAAGATAATAAAGATATCTATGTTAAAACCGGTAGTGGCTTGTATTTCCATTTGGTGGATTCTGGCGACAGAAGCATAAAAGCTGATACACTTTTACCAAAAAACACAGTGATTCCACGCTACAAACAGTATGACCTGGCAGTTAGTTCCGACACTATTAGTAATTGGAATACAATTGATTATCCTTACCCACCCGAATTCGTGTATCTCGATATGACACAATCCAGCAAAGCATTTCAGGAAGCTGTTACCTACATGAAACGCAATGATTCAGAGGCGAAAATAATCGTACCATTTTTGTTGGGATTCGACTCAAACAGCTCAACTCCTTACGGTTTCACTCTGAGAATCAAGATATTAAAATAAAGGCTATATTGTCAGTTAAGCCATTTTCTTCTCTTCTGAAAATTAAATCATTCTATCAAATTTTTATTTAATATGACATTAATCAAGTCTATCTCAGGCATACGGGGTACCATAGGCGGAACTTCCGGCGAAGGTCTGAATCCCCTTGACATTGTGCGGTTTACTGCTGCTTATGCCACACAAATTAAAGCTACAAAAAAGACTGATTCTACTAAAATTGTGGTGGGTCGTGATGCTCGTATTTCGGGCGAAATGGTTAATCAGGTAGTTATCGGCACTTTGTTGGGCATGGGTTTCGATGTGGTTAATATCGGACTTGCCTCAACACCTACAACCGAACTGGCTGTAACCATGGAAAAAGCTGCCGGTGGTATTATTCTCACTGCCAGTCACAACCCGAAACAATGGAATGCCCTAAAATTATTGAACGAAAAAGGTGAATTTCTGAATGCTGTGGAAGGCGAAAATGTACTTAAAATTGCTGCTGAAGAGTCTTTTATATTCTCAGAAGTTGACTGTTTGGGAAAACTTACGGAAGATTTTAGTTATACAAAAAAACATATAGAAAGTGTATTAGCACTTAAACTGGTTGATGTTGAAGCCATTAAAGCGGCTGATTTTAGCGTGGCTATTGACTGTGTAAATTCAGTGGGCGGCATTGCCATTCCTGAATTATTGAATGCATTAGGTGTAACTAAAATAGAAAAACTATATTGTGAACCGAATGGACATTTCCCACACAATCCTGAACCACTACCGGAGCACCTGACTGAAATTTCGTCAGTCATGAAGCAAGGAAAAGCCGATGTCGGTTTTGTGGTTGATCCGGATGTGGATCGTTTGGCCATCATTTGCGAAGATGGAAGTATGTTTGGCGAAGAATATACTCTGGTATCCATTGCCGACTATGTGTTACAACATACCCCGGGAAACACGGTTTCAAATCTTAGTTCTACCCGTGCCTTGCGTGACGTAACACTAAATCATGGAGGAAAATATACTGCAGCAGCTGTGGGCGAAGTAAATGTGGTGACTGCCATGAAAGCGACTAATGCTATTATAGGTGGTGAAGGAAACGGTGGCGTTATTTATCCCGAAAGTCATTATGGCAGAGATTCACTGGTTGGTATTGCCTTATTTTTGACGCATTTAGCCAAATCAAAACTGAAAGTTTCCGAACTCAGAAAAACATATCCGGAATACTATATTTCTAAAAACAAAATTCAACTGACACCGGCAATAGATGTGGACGCCATTTTAATAGCGATTAAAGGCATTTATAAACAATATGAAGTAAATGATATTGATGGAGTAAAAATTGACTTCCCAACCGGTTGGGTTCATTTGCGCAAATCGAATACTGAACCTATTATCCGCATTTACTCCGAATCAGGTACTCCTGAGCAAGCGGATGGTTTTGCTAAAGCCATTATTACCGAAATAAAACACATAGCGAATATCTAAATGAACAAACACACAACAAAATGGGCTGATTCAAATTGAATCAGCCCAATTTTGTTTGAAAACATTTTTATTCAGGGGATGACTTTGAGTCACCGTCTGAACAGTAAGATTCTTAAATCCAACGCACGTAGCAGAAATCCTGACGGTGTGGTAAATCTTCATTTTTAGGGAACATACGGAAGCCATATTTAAACGAACCGGCTTTATTCAACTGATAATCAATACTAAAAAACATTTTTGATCCTTCCGTTTTAACGAGTTTAAGCTCATCAACATCATAAAGTGTATCAACATTGTTTTTATCCAATTTAGTGGCAACAAGCTCAATACCTAAACCTTTATCATTCAGTCCATCAATATCAATTGCTATATTAATATTATACATTTCACCAACTTGCGGATTGTGAAGCAGTTTTTCAGGTATATCTACCGATAAAACATGAATCCGATCCCAACCTAAAGCAATCTTTTCTTTCCAGGCAGCAATTTCTTTTGCTTTAGCATAGTTGTCTGCATTCAAAATGGCCGAACGACTTGCCAGTTTCGTGTAAAAACGGGATATATAATCGTCAATCATTCGCTTAGTTGTGAATCGGGGCGTAATCTGAGCAATCGAATTCTTAATAACCTGAATCCAATCAGGAGAATAGCCTTTGGCATTCTTAGCGTAATAAAGCGGTATAATTTCATTTTCCAGCAGACTGTAAATCGTAGCGGCATCCAACTGATCCTGATATTCCTGAACTTCATAAGTTCGTTTTTCGGTCAATGCCCAACCGGCTCCTTTTACATAGCCCTCAAGCCACCAGCCATCAAGTACTGAAAAATTTAAAACACCATTCATTTGTGCTTTTTCTCCGGATGTTCCGGAAGCTTCAAGTGGTCGGGTTGGTGTATTTAACCAAATATCAACACCTGAAACCAGGCGTTTGGCCAAGCGCATATCGTAATTTTCAAGAAAAATAACTTTTCCTAAAAACTGAGGCATACGCGAAATTTCAATAATACGTTTTATCAGGCCCTGTCCACCTCCATCAGCCGGGTGTGCTTTTCCGGTAAACAAGAACTGAACCGGATTAAGAGGATCATTCACAATACGTTCCAAACGTTCCAAATCGGTAAACAATAAATGAGCACGTTTGTAAGTCGCAAACCGTCGTCCAAATCCGATGATCAATGCATTCGGATTAATAGCTTCCAATACTGAAACAATACGAGAAGGATCACCTTGATTTTTCAACCAGTTTTCGCGAAATTGTACCTTAATATATTCAACCAGTTTGTTTTTCAAATGCATGCGGGTGTTCCAGATTTCCTCATCAGGAATTTTATAAACACCTTCCCATATTTTCATATTCGATTGATCGGCATAGAAGGCTTTTGTGAAATACTTTTCATAAATAGCTTTCCAATCGGACGAAGTCCAGGTTGGCAGGTGAACACCATTCGTAACATAACTAACATGCAGTTCTTCAGGAAAATAGCCTTTCCATATTGGTTGAAACATTTCCTGTGAAACTTTTCCGTGCAACCAACTCACGCCATTTACTTCCTGACAGGTATTGCAGGCAAAAGTACTCATGCTGAATTTTTCATCGTGATCGCCCGGATGTTCACGTCCCATATCAATAAATTCATCCCAACTAAGTTTGAGTTTGTAGGGAAAATCACTCATGTATTTCTTGAATAATGTTTCGTCAAAACTATCGTGTCCCGCAGGAACAGGAGTGTGAACTGTATATAAAGAGCTGGCACGAACAACTTCTAATGCTTCGTTGAATGAAAGATTTTTGTCAGAGATCAGATCAACCAATCGCTGAGCATTAATTAATGCTGCATGCCCTTCGTTGCAATGATAAACCTGTTTTTGGATTCCGAGTTTTTTCAGCGTCAGAATACCACCAATACCCAACATAATCTCTTGTTTCATGCGGTTTTCCCAATCGCCACCATAAAGTTGGTGCGTTATTGAACGGTCGTACTCACTGTTCATATCAGTGTCCGTATCAAGCAAATACAATGGAATACGACCTACAGAAACTTTCCAGATATAGGCATAAACGGTTCTACCCGGATATGGAACTTCAACCACAAGCGGTTGATCATTCTCATCTTTCAACTGAGTGATAGGAAGATTGTTGAAATTCTGAGCTTCATACACGGCAACCTGCTGACCATCAACCGAAAGTGATTGAGTGAAATATCCATAACGATACAAGAAACCGATGGCAGCCATATCAATATTACAATCGCTGGCTTCTTTCAGGTAATCACCGGCAAGAACTCCCAACCCACCGGAATATATTTTCAACACTTCGGTCAGTCCATATTCCATACTGAAATATGCCAGAGAAGGATTTTTGATATTTTTTTCAACGTTCAGATAGGCTTGAAAGTCGTCATAAACAGTATCTACTTTTTTGATAAACTCTTTATCCTGACCCAAAGCCACCAATTTGTCGTAATTCAGGATATTTAACAACAACACCGGGTTGGATGCAGCTTCTATCCAGGCATCTGCATCTATGTGGCGAAAGAGATTTTTGGCATTACTGTCCCATGTCCACCATATATTTTGAGCAATTTCCTCTAATTTACTCAAGCTGGCAGGCAAATTTGATTTTACATTAATCTCCTTTAAGTTTGAGTCATTTACGTTATTAACTTTAATTTTCATACGCTTTAAAAAAATCTTTTTATTAACTAATACCAATTCTATATTCTAAGTAAAATAATTATGTCATTTGAATGATTCTCAGATACAAAAATAATCAAAAAGGAGCACACATTGTCGTTTAAAAGTTTAAAAACGTTTTAAAAAATTTCAAACGTTTGCAATTTGATGCTCTCGAATTAAAATTACCTCTTATTCTTATTTTTAAGTGCAATAGCATAGGCTTTGTCGTAGAAGTGAATAAAATGCTTCCAAAGGGCTTTTTCAGCAATTAAAGCAGCCTTTTTACGTACATTCTTCAGTTCTTCAGCATTGAAGTTCGAAAATCTATAAATCATTTCCGCAATATGTTCTGCTACGATAAAAGCATTATAATCAGACCGGTGAATCACTCCCACACCCTTTTCAATATCATGAAGTTTATGCGAAACCCATTGTCCAAAACCGGACAGGTCGGTGGTTATGGTTGGAACTGAAAAAGCTACACTTTCTAAAGGGGTGTAACCCCAGGGTTCATAATACGATGGAAATACCGATAAATCCATACCAATCAATAAATCGTAGTATGTTTTATTGAAAATTCCATCCGAACCATTTAAATACGATGGTACAAAAATAATTTTCACTTTTTGCGATGGTTGATTCGTGAAATGAAACCAGTGAATGGCCGACATTACATTATCAGTATAATAATCCCACAATTCGTGAGTTGTAAATTTATTCCAGGAATCGAGGGTGGTTTCAGGATGCAGTAATGCCGAGGCTAAATCTACTCTGAATCCTTTGATATGAGCCGGGACCATTATAAATACAACAATTTCCCGTTTTAAATCGGGATAATTACTTAATAATTTCAACGATTCAAGAAAAGTATCAATTCCTTTATTCTTATATTCGTAACGTCCTGCTGTAGAAACAAATAATGCATTATCTTTCAGTTTATACCCAAGTAGCGTTTCAGCCGTTTTCTTCAGAATAGTACGGGCTTCTTTTCGTTTGGAAGTAAAAACTTTCCCTTTGGGCACAAAATCATCCTCAAAACCATTGGGAGTGATAATATCAGGCTTTTTATCTAACAATTGCTCACATTCAATACCTGTTATTTCACTCACTGTAGTGAAACAATCCACTAAATGCGCCGCCTTCTTTTCGGTAGAATGTTTGGAAATCATGTTCAATTCATGAGCCATTTGGTCACCATTGTATTCATTCAGATAATCATACAATGGTTTGTGATTTCCGGCAATGGAACGTCCAATGGAAGTGGCGTGGGTAGTGAATACGGTAGCTACTTCAGGCAACTTTTGTTTTATATAAAATGCACCGAAGGTTGTCATCCACTCATTAAAGTGGGCAATGACCTGATTTTCTTTCGAGAGATTGAAAAAGCGATAGTAACTTTCAATAATGATTCCGGTGGCATAACCAAACATGGAAGACTCATCATAATCACCATATGCTGCAATTGAATCTACAGCAGCCCATTCCCAAATTGACGCATAAACCTCATTTTTTTTACTCATCAATGGCATAAAATCAACTAACACAGCCAACGGATTTCCGGGAATTTTCCAGCGCCCAACTCTGATTTTCAACTGATATTGTTTCTGTGTAAAAGCAATCCATTCCGGCATTAAATTATCCAGTTCAGTAAAATAGGGATTATCCTTTCCTAACCAGACATCCGGTCCTATGAAAATCAGTTTATCAGAATGTGCTTCTACCAAAGTGGCAGCCCGGGTAGATAATACGGTGTAGATTCCACCAACCATATTACAAACTTCCCAGCTGGTTTCAAATATATACTCGGGTGTCAATTTTTGTGACATGAATCAAATTTTAAAATGATTGCAAAAGTAATACTTTTTTGGCGAAATTAAAGCTTTAGTTAACTACTGTTGATAAGTTTGTGTCAAAAAGACAAGAAAAGCTCTATTTTTTTTCCAAATATATAATTTTATCAACAGGTACTCAAAGTGTTCGCGAAGTAGAACTTGAATATCAGCGCTTTATGTGTTCAGTAAGCGTGCGAATACAAAATTCCCCTCAAATTTGATTATTTGTATTGTTTTTGTAATAATTATCCATTATCTTTGTCTGCATAAAAAAAATTAAAACAAATTATTCACTTTTAAAAAATTATGAACATGAAGAAAATTACTCTTTTATTGTCTTTTGTTGCATGTGTATTGGCTTCGCAAGGACAAAATTTATTGTTAAACCCAAGTTTTGAAACTTGGACAAGTGGAACAGCTCCAGATAGTTGGATACTTACAACAACAGTTGGTGGTACAGTAACCAAGGTAACCACCACAAATCCGGGACAAACTGGAAATGCGATTCAGGTAGCCGGATCAACAGGAACATATTCAATTCAACAAAATGTAGCACCACCTGCAGGAGCTTCTACCTTTAGTACTACTGACACTTATCAGTTATCTGTTAGTTATTTAGTTACAGCTGGTGATGGAACTGATGCACGTGTGTGGAGTGGTTTATTGACTAGTGCTGTTGGTGCAACTGCAGCGTATTTTGCAGTTCCTACTACACATGCAGATTCATTATTGTATTACATTCCATTTCATGGCCCAGGCGGAAATATCGTTCCAGCTTCAGGAACTTATGGAAATGACTTAAATGGTTATTTATTAGACAATAGATCTTCAGCAACCTGGCATACTTATACCTGTGATGTTAAATTCCCTGCAGGGATTACACAATTTAACTTTGCAGTAAGACAATATACTGCTGCAACAGTAATTTGGGATAACTTAAAATTTGGTTTAAAAGGAACACTAGATGCACTTTCACCTACTAAAGCTGACAAATTAGAAGTCTCACTAGTAGGTAATAAATTAAGTGTTACTAGTATTGCTGATGGAACAGAGGTGAATGTTTATTCAACATTAGGCGCTAAAGTTCAATCAGACAAATTGGCTGGTGGTTCAATTCAATTAAATAACCTAGCAAACGGTTTGTATGTTGTTCGTGTTGCTAACGCATCTGTTAAAATAAAATTGTAACTTAATTTTATAAAAACATATTAAATACCTCCGAAAACTCCTGTTTTCGGAGGTATTTTTTTTCTTAAGAACTGGTTTCAAAAAAATATTTGACTTTTTCTAGAAAAGCCTTGAAGTTTTTCAGAAAAGACTTGACTTTTTCCAAAGAAGACTTGAAGTTTTCTGTATAACTGAAAAACCTATAAAAACACATACAATTTCCTAAACATTTACGTTTATCCAGTAGAATTTTGTATATTTATTGCGCAAAGAGTTTAATTATTACTTGTTCATTATTAATTATTTAGGGCTATGGGAGCTAAGAAAAATTTTGTTTTAGACACGAATGTCATCTTACACGACTATAAATGTGTTCATAATTTTGAAGAAAATGATATATATATCCCCATTGTGGTACTGGAAGAGTTGGATCACTTTAAAAAAGGGAATGAACAAATAAACTTTAATGCACGGGAATTTGCTCGGGAACTGGATTTAATTGCCGACGACAAGTTATTTAGCAAAGGAGCAGATTTAGGCGAAGGAAAAGGGAAATTGTTTATTCTGACCGGGGGCGATTATCCTGAAATTATTGCCAAATCATTTATCGAAAAAACTTCGGATCACCGCATATTGGCTACTACTTACACCCTTCGCGAAAAAAACAAGAAAAACAGAACCATCCTGGTAAGCAAAGACATTAATCTGCGCATGAAAGCCCTTTCGTTAGGACTGGAAGCTGAAGATTATATCAATGATAAAGTGACCGATTTCAACATCTTTGAAAAGAATTATGAAATCTATGAAAACGTTCCGCCCGAACTGATTGACCGTCTTTACAGCAATGGAGGCACTATTCCGGTGGAAGATCTTGAATTTGCATCTGATATTGAACCACAGGAATGTTTTATTTTAAAAAGTATGCGTTCAAGTGCCATGGCACGCTATAATCCTGAAACCGGAATGGTGAAGAGGATTGAAAAAGAACGTTCGTTTGGCATTGAACCGCGCAATGCGGAGCAGGCTTTTGCGATGAGTGTTTTGCTCGACGAAGATGTAAAATTAGTGGCATTAACGGGTAAATCCGGAACCGGAAAAACCTTGCTGGCACTGGCTGCTGCACTTCAAAAGAACGAATCTTACAAACAAATTTTATTAGCTCGTCCTATTGTGGCATTAGGGAATAAAGATCTTGGGTTTCTGCCCGGTGACGAAAAGCAAAAAGTTGCCCCATACATGCAACCCCTGTTTGATAACCTGAACGTAATAAAACATAATTTCTCCTATCAGGGAAAAGAAATCAGGTTAATTGATGAAATGCAACACAATGGACAGCTTGTAATTGAAGCCCTAGCCTACATTCGTGGGCGAAGTCTGAGCGACACTTTCTTCATTGTGGATGAAGCACAAAACCTAACTCCTCACGAAATCAAAACCATTATTACCCGTGCCGGTGAAGGCACAAAAATCGTTTTTACAGGTGATATTCAACAAATTGATTCTCCCTACCTGGATATGTTTTCAAATGGATTGGTTTATATGATTGACCGTATGCGTGGTCAGAATATATTTGCTCATATCAATCTGGTAAAGGGAGAGCGTAGCTATTTATCTGAGCTGGCAAGCGACTTATTATAAAAAAGAAAGCCGGATGTTTCAACAACATTCCGGCTTAATTAGATGAATTTCTTTTTTTATTTCTGAACCAATACCCATGCATCAGCAAAATCGTTTGATATTGCTTTAATTTTGACATGAGCCTGAACATAATCATTGAACGAAGCGATTAAGACACGATACATTCCTTTTTCATTGAGAACGATAATAGCTTTATTACCTTCAGCATTCAAGGTCTTTTGAAGTCCTTGTGCATTTGTTTGTTTTGTGAAACTGCCCACAACTACGTGATATTTGTATTTTAAGGCATCTTTTTCACCGTCTACCAAACTAAAATTCTCGTTGCGTACAACTTCTGCCTCCTTAACTTCAGGAGTCACTACGGTTGCAGCCAATGGAGCAGCTTTTGGAGCAGTTGCAGTAATTTTAGCACCGGCTGGAATTGCAGTTACTTTTTGTTTTGTTTTACAAGCCGATGTGGCCATCATAACCACGGCTAATGCAAGAATTAATTTAATTGTTTTGTTCATCGCTATTTATTTGTTTATTAGTTCATTAAACAATCCGGTTGATTGTTCTCAAAGTTCAACCGATATTTGAATTTGAGTACAAAGATGATAAGAAAAAAGCAGTTAAACAAGAATAAGCTCAAATTTTGCAAAAAAAAATATCGTTTTTTCAAACAAAACTGATATAAAAGGCGTTTATAGGTCATAATAGAAAACCTAATTGAATTATTAACATATAAAAAGCAAATTATGAAATTCTCTTTGCCTGAATTGCCTTATGCACCCAATGCATTGGAACCGATTATCAGTGAGAAAACCATTAGTTTTCATTACGGAAAACACCACCAGACTTATGTAAACAACCTGAATGGTATGATTGAAGGAACAGAATTTGAAAATGCCGACCTTGAAACTATCGTAAAGAAAGCAGAAGGTCCGATGTTTAACAATGCCGCTCAAATATGGAATCATACCTTCTATTTTTTGTCACTGACACCAACAAAAGGAAGTGCTCCAAGCGATATGTTGGGCAAAGCCATTGATGCCGCTTTCGGATCGTTGGAAGCTTTCAAAGCGGAATTCAATAAAGCTGCTATTACGGTTTTTGGTTCAGGTTGGGCATGGTTAGTAAAAGATATAGATGGCAAACTATCCATCGTAAAAGAAAGTAATGCAGGCACTCCATTAACCCGTGGACTTATTCCTATTTTGACGTTTGACGTTTGGGAACATGCATATTATATTGATTACCAGAATCGTCGGGCTGATTATGTGACAGCATTGTGGGATCTGGTTGACTGGAATATAGTTTCAGGCAGATACTAAATCTTCAAGTTTACTGACAATTAAACATTTCAAAATCAAAATATTATAACATACCAAATTATTTACATTTAAAAAATTAAAATTATGCCAAAGGTTAACAGTTATCAAGACATCAGTCTGGTAGAAAGAGAAGCAAGAAAAGATTACATTGACCGTCATTCACCATTTATTCACACAGTAGAAGAAGCAAAAGCAGGTGAAAAATTAGCAGTAAAAGTAGTTATGGGCAACGAATATGTTCACCCTGACGATTTTGACCATTTCATTCAATCCATCAAATTATTCAATGGAGACTTGATGGTGGCAGAAGCAAACTTCCTTCCAGGCACTCTTGGTGGTAAACCAGGCCATGTCGAAGTAGTTTTTAATCTTGTCCCAACAAAAGATTTGAGTTTAGTAGCTATTTCACACTGCAGCAAACATGGTTTGTGGCAAAGTGACCCAAAAGCAGTAAAAGTTAACGAATAACTAACTCTAAACATTTAAATTAAACGGCTGAAATTCTTAATTGAATTTCAGCCGTTTATTTAGGTATATTAGTTGGAAAAAATTTATATAATCAGCATAGCGTCGCCGTATACCCCAAATTTATATTCCTGAGCAATTGCCAACTCGTAGGCTTTCATAATTAAATCATAATCACCAAATGCAGCTGTAAGCATAATTAAAGTAGAATATGGCAAATGGAAATTGGTAATCAGGGCATTAGCCACTGTAAAATCATAAGGAGGAAAAATAAATTTATTGGTCCAGCCATCATAAGGTTTGATTTTCCCTTCCGTTCCAACCACCGTTTCTAAAGAACGCATAACCGTTACTCCTACAGCGCATATACTCCGATTTTCATCGTGTGCTTTATTCACTATCTGAGCTGTATCAACCGTAACAGACATTTGTTCAGAATCCATTTTATGTTTGGTCAGGTCTTCCACATCAATCTCACGGAAATTCCCAAGACTCATGTGTGAGGTAACAAAAGCAGATTCAATTCCTTTGATTTCCATGCGTTTAAGTAATTCACGACTGAAATGCATACCGGCTGCAGGAGCGGAAACAGCACCTTCGTTTTTGGCAAAAATTGTTTGAAAACGCTCAGCATCCTCCGGTTCAACCTGTCGGGAAATATTTTTTGGAAGTGGAGTTTCGCCTAAATTAAATAAACCTTTTTTAAACTCTTCGTGTGTTCCGTCGAATAGAAAACGCAAGGTACGACCACGGGAAGTTGTATTATCAATTACTTCGGCCACAATAGAGTCATCTTCACCAAAATAAAGTTTGTTACCTATACGAATTTTACGTGCCGGTTCAACCAAGACATCCCAAAGGCGCATCTCGTGGTTTAATTCACGAAGTAAGAAAACTTCAATTTGAGCATCGGTTTTTTCCTTATTTCCAAACAACCTTGCCGGAAATACTTTGGTATCATTAAAAACAAACAAATCATGTTCGCTGAAATACTCAAGCACATCTTTAAATGTACGGTGCTCAATTTCGCCTGTTTTGCGATGCACCACCATCAAACGTGATTCGTCACGATGTTTTGCCGGATATTGTGCAATTAATTCCTCCGGTAACTTGAATTTAAACTTAGATAACTTCATAATTTTTGTTTTTTTAAATAGGTACCAAACCCCTAAAGGGGCTTAAAAACCAACATTTAGTAAAATCTGTAATAATATTTATGCCCCTTTTAATGCAAGGGGATCTTCTTCTATAAATTGTACCAACTTATCGATTTGCCAGCAGTCTTCGAGTTTCACATCTCCAATTCGGGTGCGTTCCAATGCTGTTAAATGAGCACCACTCCCCAATGCTAATCCAATATCTCGGGCCAATGCACGAATATACGTTCCTTTACTACATACTACCCTGATTTTCAGAACAGGCAGCGTAAAATCCAGTACCTCAATCTCATCTATAACCAACAGCTTCGATTTAAGTTCAACATCCTGACCATCGCGGGCGTAATCGTAAGCACGTTTGCCATCCACTTTCACAGCGGAATAAATCGGCGGTACTTGCCAAATCTCACCTTTAAACTTAGGAATAATATTTTCAACCAGTTCAAGAGTAATATGTTCGGTTGGATACATACCGTCAACCGGCAATTCCAAATCGAATGATGGCGTAGTTGCACCGAGTTCCATTGTTGCAATATATTCTTTGGTCTGATACTGAAAGCTCTCGATTAGTTTCGTCGATTTTCCTGTACAAATAATCATTACACCGGTAGCCAAAGGATCGAGCGTTCCGGCATGACCCACTTTTAACTTTTTGATATTCAGTGTTTTTTGCATTCTCCAGCGAAGTTTACTCACCAAATTAAACGAAGTCCAGTTTAGTGGTTTCGCTACATACAACACTTCACCCTGTACAAAATCCATTTCTTCTTATTTTGCAAATGCACTTAAATCGGCACCGAAAATAATCAGACCCAAAATAATAGCTCCAACAATAACACGATAGTACCCAAAAAGCTTAAAGCCATTTTTGGTCAAAAATGCAATAAATCCTTTAATAGCCAAAATAGCTACTAAAAATCCAATCACATTTCCTATAGCCAAAATGGAAATATTGTGTTTTGTCAGAATCTCAGGAGTTTCTTTATAAGCATCCCATAAACTCTTGGCAAACGCTCCGGCCAAAGTCGGAACAGCCAGAAAAAAAGAAAACTCAGCTGCTGCTTTACGGGTCAGTTTTTGTTGCATACCACCAATAATGGTTGAAGCACTTCGGCTTAAACCCGGCAATACGACAGCTAACACCTGGAATAGACCAATCATCAGTGCATTTTTATTGCTCAGCTTTTCTTCCGATTCTATGGTTGGATTTTTGAACCAGTTATCCACAAAAATCAGAATAATTCCGCCAAAAAACATGGTGCAAGCAATAAATAAAGGCGTTCCAATCATTGCATCAATGTGTTTCTTGAATAAAATGCCCAATACTGCAGCAGGAATAAAGGCGATAATCAGCTTTACATATAATTGTAATTTCGTGAAATCGAAAAACTTACGCCAGTATAAAATGATAACCGAAAGTATCGTTCCGAACTGGATGTTTTCAATAAATAACTTGGTAAAATCGCTTTTTTCGATGCCCATAAAAGCTGAAACAAGTGCCATATGACCAGTTGAAGAAATTGGGAGAAACTCGGTAAGTCCTTCTACAATCGCCAAAATAATAGTATGCAGAATGCTCATTATCCTTTTGTTTTCGGTTTATATAAAATGGCAAAAATGATAGATATAAATCCAAACAATGAAATCATAGGACCAACTGTTATTCTGCGAAAACTGAAAATGTCGGGGTTAAATTCCTTTATGGTTGAAGAACCTGACATTAAAATAAAACCAAGTACAATAATGGCAAATCCAATGACAATCAATACCATATTGATTTTGCCAAACATAAATTTTTTGTCGTTTTCCATATTATTTTTAATAAATTATTGTTGTAACTGAAAATATGTAATTAGCTGAATAAATCATTGGAGTGCATTTTCAGGTATTTCCCAACTGCAAAATAGGAAGAGGCAGCTGTAAGTACAATGCCTGATAGAATGACTATAAATCCAACAAATACGAAACTTAGCGAATGTAACATTAGCCCGATGATACCAAATTCATACTGAACGAAGAATACAACTCCAACCAATAGAATAATTGAAATTACTGACGCTATTAATCCGTTCATCATACTGCTTATCATATAGGGTTTACGGATAAACCAAGGTGTAGCTCCAACCAACTTCATCGTGTTGATAATAAATCGATTGGAATACAATGACAAACGAATGGTATTATTAATAAGCGCTATCGAGACGAAAAGCAGAATGAGGGCTAATCCAATCAGGATAAAACTGACTTTCCGAACATTTTCGTTTACCAGACTTACAACATCTTTCTGATAAACAATGCGAGAAATATGTTCAAACGATTTCAGTTTCGATTGGATTTTAGTCACACTGTCATTATTGGCGTAGGTTTCATGCAACTTGACTTCAATAGAAGCTTTCAATGGATTGTAACCCAAAAATTCCTGTGGATTTTCACCCAAACTACTGATATGATCCTTCAAAGCATCAGTCTTTGAGATATATTCAACCGTTTTTGCATAAGGCGAAGCTGTGAGAAATTTTTCTATTCGTTGCTCATCAGGTTTACTGATATGGTCATCCAAAATAATGGACAGATTAATATTTTCTTTTACGAATGTGCTCATATCCCTTGCCACGAAAAGGAGTAAAAAAACCAATCCAACCAAAAAGAGTACGAGTGACATACTTATTGTGGAGGTTAAATGTATGGTAGAGAAACCCGGCTTGGTTACATTATTGTCTTTTGTCATTTCTTATCTGGTAATTATCAATTAAAAGAATTAAGCTTTCACGTTCAATTTTCGGTAACTTTTCCATTGCCAGAAAATAAAACCAAGCAGACTCAATATAAGCAAAATGGACGATGTCAGCGCAATGGCATTTCCAATACTATACGATTTTGGTTCAAATTTGAACTCAAGTTCGTAGTTACCGGCTTTCAAAGGCATAGCACGGAGCAAATAATCGGCACGCACATGAGGTATTTTCTGTCCATTGATATAGGCATTCCAGCCATTTTTGTAATAAATTTCAGAGAAAACAGCCACCTGATCTGTTTTTGAGCTAAAATTATAAATCAAATGATTTGGTTTATAACTGGTCAATGCAATGTGAGCTGAAGTGTCCGGAGTTAGTTTTGCAGGTAGCTGCGAAGCAAATTCCTTATCCACAACCAGTTCAGTTTTTGTATTGATTTTGCCCAACAAAGTCATTTCTTCGTTTGCATTTGCCGCAACACGTATATTATTTACAAACCACGCGTTTCCGTTAGCATATGGATTCACAAGTGGTGCAGACTGTTTGTTGTAAATAAGATACTTCATATTCAGCATATTCAACACGCCCAGCGAATCCATCGTGTTGGTAATCACATCGGGTGTTTTGGCACGACCAAAAGCTCCAAACAATTGTCCGATTTCCTTTTCAATATGCATATTTATCAATTCCTGATAACGACGTAATTTAGCCGCATGATAACCCCCAATATTTTTGTGGAAATATGACGGTGAAGCATCATTAAAGACATTAACAGTGGCGTCCAGTACGCGGTATTGTGATTTATCCTGAAGTATTATATTATCAGCTGTTGAAGGCTCAATAAGCGTTTCGACGTGACGGGCACGTTTGAAATTGTCATTGTTCAGATAACGCAAGGCAACCGGAACTAAATCAAACAGAAACAAAATTGCAAAAAGTGTATAGGCGACCTTTATTTTAAGGAAATTCTTAGCATATAACCAAATCAAACCGGCTGAAGCAAGTATAAATGCCAGTGAACGCAAGGCATCCATACGCAACATAGCAGAACGGTCAAGTGCTAAGGTTTCTTTCAGGAAAGCATTATTCCCCTGAAACTGAGCATCGGCTGCTGCAGTAAAATTACCTGCCAGCGAAGGAATCAATGCGAAAATCAATGCAATTCCACCTACAATGGAAGCGCTAATCATCACCGGTTTAATCAATTTTTGTTTATCCGTTTTTTCAGCAAAAACTTCTTTCAATGCTAATATTGCTATCAATGTAATTCCAAAACCGCTTGCAACCAAAGTCATCGAAACCGTTCTGAATTTATTGTATAGTGGTATATAGTTGATAAATAGATCAGTGAGCCACATAAAGTTTTTACCCCACGAAAGCATAAGTGTCAGGGCAATCACAGGCAACAGCCACCATTTAATCCGTTTATCAACTAAAAATAAACCAAGAACAAACAAAAAGCAAACAATAGCCCCAATATAAACCGGACCTGAAGTAAAAGGCTGTGCTCCCCAATAAAGCGGGAATTGATTCTCTTTCAAAATTTTATCTACGTCGGGAGCACCCAACGAAGCAAGTTTTTTACCGGTTTCACTATCAGCATTCAAGTTAACAGCACTTGCACCACCTTTGAAATTTGGGATTAATAAAGTCATGGTTTCATCGATACCATAACTCCACTGAGTTATATAATCCTTATTCAACCCGTGTTGTGAGTTTTGACTATCAACAGTTAAGCCATTTGAATCGCCACGCATAGTAGCTTTTCCGTATTCATTGGTTACGAGTAAGGTGGTGGCATTCATTCCAATAGCAATTGCAACCGCAGCCAGTAACATAGCACTTGTTTTCAGAAACGAATTGATTTCTTTTGCCTTTACACTAAAAACAAATTCGACAATTACTAAAGAAAGCAGAATCAAAACCGTATAATATAAAATCTGAACATGATTGGCACGAACAGCCAGACTCAGAAAAAATGCAGTCAAAATACTTCCTAACAATCTCTTATCCCTGAAAGCCAGGAAAACAGCTCCAATAAGCGGTGCCATGTAGGCAATAGTTATAGCTTTGGAATTATGCCCCGCCGCCATAATAATAAAATTATAAGACGCAAAGCTAAACGCAATAGAACCCGCAATTGCCAGCCACGGATTTACTCTGAATGCAAGCAGTAGAATATAAAATCCGACCAGATACAACATCAGGTTGCCAATCTGTCCAGGGAAAACATGAATTACATCGTCTATATATTTAATCAGATTATAGGGCTGAATCAAGGATATCTGGTAAGTGGGCATGCCACCAAACATAGAGTTTGTCCACAAAGTAACATCGTCGTGCGTAGTATTAAAATCAATGGTTTCCTTGGCCATACACATCCAACTTTCAGTATCGTGTCCGATCAACTGTTTTCCTTCAATAATAGGAGAAAAATACCATAACGAAATGCAGATAAATAAGAAAAAAGCAGCAATGTGCGGAGTGAATTTAGCAAGAAGTGTTTTATTCATGTTGAAGTGCTTATTTTGTGGAAAGCAGTTTTTGGGAAAAATCACACAAAAGTACATCATTATTTCACAATTGCTATCCGAAAAGCGGTTAAATATTGTTGAAATCAGGAAATTAGTCAATATACCAATGTGATTAATGTGTCAATATGCCAATAAAAGATACAATTCTTTCGATTAGTCTCTATGGATGCCCTTCTGAATCATTAGAATATTGGCAAAATAGCACATTGATTTATTGGAATATTGACAAAAAAAAACGTACTTTTGTCGAACAAAAAGTCTTTGAAACAGTTTCTATTGCATGACTAACGAACAACTACGACAGATTCGGGCAGATTTTCCAATTCTGACTGAAAAAATATATACTAAAGACCTGATTTATTTCGACAACGGTGCCACGACTCAAAAACCACGTTGTGTTGTTGAGCGAATTGAAGAAGGCTATTATCATCTCAATGCCAATATCCATAGGGGTGTTCATTACCTGAGCCAGAAAGCTACCGAAGCACATGAAGCAGCCCGAAGTACTGTGGCCGAATTTCTTCATGCGGGCAAACGCGAAGAAATTATTTTTACACGTGGCACCACTGAGGCAATCAATTTGGTGGCAACTTCTTTTGGTGAAGCCTTTTGCAAAGCAGGTGACGAAGTAATTGTTTCGGTTATGGAGCACCATTCCAACATTGTTCCATGGCAAATGCTGTGTGAGCGAAAAGGAATGAGACTTCGGGTGATTCCGATAAATGAACGTGGCGAACTTGATTTGGAGATTTATAAATCATTGCTGAACGAACACACTAAAATCGTTTCTATTGCCCACGTTTCTAATGTGTTAGGCACAATAAATCCGGTTGCAGAAATTATCAGATTAGCTCATGAGCACAATGTTCCGGTTTTAGTGGATGGAGCTCAGTCTGTTCCGCATATTCCTGTAAATGTAGTTGAACTTGATGCTGATTTTTACGTTTTTTCCGCTCATAAAATTTACGGACCAACCGGAATTGGTGTACTTTACGGAAAAGAAAACTTGTTGAACGCCATTCCGCCGTATCAGGGTGGTGGCGAAATGATTCAGACAGTGACATTTGAGAAGACAACTTATAACGAATTACCGTTTAAGTTTGAAGCCGGAACACCTGATTATATTGGTTCTACAGCGCTGGCTGAAGCCTTGCGTTATGTACAATGTATCGGATTAGATACCATCGCCATACACGAACATGGTTTGCTCACTTATGCTACTGAGCGCTTATTCGAGATTGAAGGAATGCACATAATCGGAACTGCTAAAGAAAAAAGTGCAGTCATTTCCTTCCTGGTTGGAACTATTCATCCTTACGATATCGGTATGTTACTTGACAAATTGGGCATTGCTGTTCGTACCGGCCATCATTGCGCTCAACCCTTGATTGATTCGCTCGAAATTCCCGGGACTGTCCGTGTTTCCTTTGCTTTTTATAATACAAAAGGAGAAATTGATAATTTTATTGTGGCACTGAAACGGGTGGTGGGAATGTTACAGTAGCAGCAAACGATAACCAGTAAGCGGTAAATCTGAAATAATTGGAAATTGGAAATTGGAAATTACATAATTGAAAATTGAATATATGACTATCAACGAATTACAAGACGAAATTATTGAAGAATTCAGCCAATTTGACGATTGGATGGATAAATACGCATTACTCATTGATTTGGGGAATTCACTTGAAGCACTTGACCCGAAGCACAAAAATCCTCAAAATATTATAGAAGGTTGCCAGAGCCGTGTATGGCTGAACGCCGAATTAAACAATGGAATTATTACTTATCAGGGCGAAAGCGATGCAGTTTTGGTAAAAGGAATTGTTTCATTGCTTATTCAGGTTCTTTCGGGTCACACAGCGGACGAAATAATAAACACTGAACTCTATTTTATTGACAAAATAGGATTAAAAGAACACCTCTCTCCTACCCGTTCCAATGGATTACTGGCAATGGTTAAACAAATGAAAATATTTGCATTAGCCTATAAATCAGCAGTAAGCACTAAACAGTAAGCGGTAAAAAAACATTAAAAAATAAATCCTTATACAACCAATGGTTCTATAAGGATTTTAGTTTTCTGAAGTGCTTTCTGTTTACTGTTCATGTTCAAAATACTCCAATCTGAATTCGTTTCCATCGAAGACTCCATATGAAAAAATTCCGACAAAATCGCCGAGAATAACCACCCGTTTATTATCTTTCAACAGCAAATCGAGAGCTATGTGCCTATGTCCGAATATCATAAAATCAACATCGTGATTTTGGGCATACTGCTTGGCAAAGACTACAATATTCTCCTCATTTTCGCCTTTATAGGTAGTTTCTTCATAAATAAGATTCAGCCTGTTTCGGTATGACCAGTTATACCCAAACCTCTGTCCGAGCCGGGGTGGAAAATTGCCGAAAAGCCATTGAGCAAATCGGCTGTGAAAAATCTTGCGGATAAAAGCAAAACCGTTTCGGTCTAAATGCAAACCATCACCATGAACCATGTAAAAGGTTTTATCGCCTAATTTGGTGGTATAAGCTTCTTTATGAACTATTAATCCCAGTTCTTTCTCCAGGTATCCAAAGGTCCATATATCGTGATTTCCGATAAAAAAATGAATTTCAATTCCGGCATCAGTCAATTCTGCCAGTTTGCCCAAGACACGGACAAATCCCTTTGGTACAACGGTTTCATATTCGAACCAAAAATCGAAAATATCGCCCAATAAGTAAATAGCTGTAGCATCTACCCTTACTTTTTCAAGCCAGTCGACAAGTTTTTTCTCGTGAGCTCTATTATCTTTTACCAGTAGTGAACCCAAATGGGCGTCGGAAACAAAATAAATCATTTTTAGTTAATAGTTAAAAGTTGATAGTTGATAGAGGCTGTTGTCAACTGACAACTATCAACTGTCAACTCAAATTAAAGGAATCCCAGTTCAAGTTGAGCTTCCTCGCTCATCATACTTTTATCCCAGGCAGGCTCAAAAACAATATTCACATCAACCTCTTTAACTCCTTCTACGCTGGCCACTTTCATGCGTACATCTTCTACAATAAAGTCTACGGCAGGGCAATTGGGTGCTGTAAGTGTCATTTCTATCGTTAATAGACCATCGTCGGCTAAATCAATTTTATAAATCAATCCCAAATCATAAATATTGACAGGAATTTCAGGGTCGAACACCGTTTTTAGCATTCTGACTATTTGTTCTTCTTTTTCTAAAAATTCGTTCATTTCAATTTCTGATTATACAATTATCAAATTCAAATTGATAAACAAGCCAAACGACTAAATAGTTTATTCAATGTTGGAACCACTACGAATAACCAATTCATCAAATTCAGGAAGTGAAGTTGCCAGTTTGCCATCAATCACTACCACAGCATGTACTTTTGCTTTGATTGCCAGTTTATTATCAGATTTTCGGTGTATAACCTGATGAAAAATATAGCGAACACCTTCTTTTGTAACATAGAGTTTGGATATAAAATTATCTCCCGGTCGTAATGGAATTTTATACGCAATTTCAATGCTCGAAACCATTGGATCAATAGCTCGTTCGTGTAATTCTGCAAAACTGATATGATTTGCTTCCATAAACTCATGGCGGGTATGTTCCAGATAATTCTGATAAACAGAGTTATTTACAACCCCCTGAATATCACACTCGTAATCGCGCACTTTTAGTTCTAATTCAAATATATACATAATTTTCAATATGCTAATTAATTAATGTGCCAATAAAAAATTTTCTTAGATTATTCTCGATAAATAAATTTCAAAACTACAATTTAGCCACTTTTTTTATTTGCAAATTATCATATTGGCACATTGGCACATTTTTTTCTGATTATCGTTAATCCATCACGCAAGGGCAACATTACTTTTTCTACCCGATGGTCGGTAGTAATAAAATCATTAAACCGCATGATTTCAATGGTTTGATTATCATTTGCATCAACCGGTTTCAGCACTTTTCCATCCCAAAGGGTATTATCAGCCAGAATAAAACCACCAGGTTTCAATTTAGGTAGAACAGCTTCATAATAAGCCAGATACTCACGTTTATCAGCATCAATGAATACTAAATCAAAAGTTTCGTTCAGCTTTTCAATTTCAGTCAACGCATCACCAATGTGCAAGTTGATTTTATGTCCATGTTCCGAACCCCTAAAGTTTTGCAAAATAAATTCTTCCAGCTCATCATCGCACTCAATAGTGTGTAAGACAGCATCAGCATTCAAAGCCTCGGCCATACACAAAGCAGAATATCCGGTAAAAGTACCTATTTCAAGTACCTTTAGGGGTTGAATCATGTGGCAGAACATAGCCAAAACTCTACCCTGAAAATGGCCGGAACACATTCTCGGATTTAACATTCGCACATGCGTTGTACGATTGATACGAGCCAGATATTCAGGCTCTTTATCAGAGTGAGATAACAGATAATTATCTATATTCATAAACTCATTAAATCTTTCAAAGCTGGAATTTAAGCTCTCTATACCCCTTTTTGGGCGTTAGGGGGCTTCTAAACGTATTTTAAAACCGACAATTTAGCCGGATCAAAAATCTCGTTGGCAATCGTTTGCAATTGTTCGGGAGTAACCGAATCAATATGCTGTTTTACAACTTCCAGACTATCAATTTTATTATATCTGAGAAAACTTTTACCTAAGCTAAGTGCCAGATTTTCTTTCTGTTCCGACGAAATAGCCATTTGTCCCATCAACTGAAGTTTATACTTTTTTAGTGCATTGTCGGTTAATTTCTGTTCACGCAGTTTTTGTAATTCATTCATCACCAATTGCTCGCATCGAGCGGCATTTTCGGTATCACAACCAAAATAAACCGTCCACAAACCGGTATCGGTAAAAGGTTGAAAGTTCGATTCCACATTATAAACCAAGCCATGCTTTTCACGAAGTGATAAATTTAGCAGGCTGTTCATACCAGGTCCACCCAGAATATTATTCAGCAAATACATTCCCATACGGCTGGGATGGTTTAAATCATACGCCCTGTTACCCAACATAAAATGAACCTGATGAGTATCTTTATTTATTTCTTTTTTGACTGGTTTGTAGGATGTTGGAGAAAAGCGTTCAACTACTTTTAATTCAGTATCTTTAGTCAGTAAGTATTTTTCTGCCCAGCGGATTAATTGTTTAAAATTTAAATCTCCCAATGCAAAAAACACCATTTCTTCCGGTCGGTAATGCTTCTGAATGAAATTCACAGCATCTTCAGTTAGGTATTTTTGCAACAACTCTGATTTTCCCAAGATATTATGACCAATTGGATGATTTGCAAAAAGCAGTTCTTCAAAATCATCGTAAATTAATTCTGAGGGACTATCGTTGTAAGACTGAATTTCATCCAAAATGATAACTACCTCTTTATCAATTTCTTTTTGAGGAAAAACAGAATTAAGCACAATATCCGATACCAGTTCCATAGCCCGCTCAAAATACTCTTTCAACACTGCAGCATATATTACTGTTTCTTCCTTCGAAGTATAGGCATTCAGTTCTCCTCCCACATGTTCCAAGCGATTGATAATATGCCCGGAACGACGCTTCTTAGTGCCTTTAAAAAGCATGTGTTCGAGAAAATGGGCCATTCCCTGCTCATCTTCTGTTTCATCGCGTGAGCCCGTATTAATGACTATACCACAATACGCAACAGCCGATTGATCAGGTTTATGTATAATTCGAAGTCCGTTAGAAAGTGTATGAGTTTGATATTTCATTCCTTAGCTTGTAAAAAAGAAGCGCAAAGATACAAAAAATCAGTTGATAGTCGAACGTTAATAATTTGCAGTTAAATTTAAATGTGATTCAAAAAGGTTTTCTGAAAGTGCAACCATTTTTCCATTCGCTGCATCCATAAGCCGTATTTCCTTTCAGAAGAATGCCTTTGCCACAAAGCGGACAAAGAGAACCTTCTATTGAAGACTTCACTTCGGGTGAAATGTTCAATGCTTGTTCACCCGGTCGTCGATTATCGCTTTTTACATTGAAAACAATTTCAGTAACCATCGTTTTGAGTTCATCCAGAAAGTCTTTTGCCTGATATTCACCTTTTTCTACTTGCCTGAGCTTTTTCTCCCAGCGGCCTGTCAGTTCGGCCGATTTGAGCAAATCTTCCTGAATAATCTGAATCAGTTCCACACCGGTATTGGTGGCAATCAGGTTTTTCTTTTCACGCCGGACATAATCACGTTTGAAAAGTGTTTCAATAATAGCTGCACGTGTGGATGGTCTGCCAATACCGTTTTCCTTCAATGCATCGCGTAGTTCGTCGTCATCAACCAGTTTTCCGGCTGTTTCCATAGCTCTTAGCAAAGTCGCTTCGGTATATGGTTTTGGTGGCGAAGTCCATTTTTCCGCCAGTGTTGGTTCGTGTGGACCGTTTTCCCCTTTTACAAAAAGTGGCAAAGTCCATTCTTCCTCCTCTTCGTTGTCTTTTTCTTCTTCCTGCACTTTAGCAAAAACCACACGCCATCCTTGTTCCAAAATTTGTTTTCCGGTGACTTTAAATTCTACCTTTTCCACTTCTCCCAAAATGGTAGTAGTCGAAATTTTACATTCGGGATAAAAATTGGCTATAAAACGTCTGGCCACCAAATCAAAAACCTTTTTCTCCGGGTCTGATAAGGCTGTTGGATGAACACCGGTTGGTATAATAGCATGGTGATCAGTCACTTTAGAATTATCAAAAACCTTTTTTGTTTTTGGAATTTTGGTTCCCAGTAAGGGTTTAGTCAACAATTCGTAGTCTTTTATTCCTTTCAGAATGTCCGGTATTTTCGGATAAATATCGTCGCTCAGGTAGGTAGTATCTACACGCGGATAAGTTGTCACCTTTTTCTCGTATAGACTTTGGATAATTTTCAGCGTTTCGTCGGCTGAATACCCAAATTTTTTATTGCATTCAACCTGTAACGAAGTCAGATCGAACAGACGTGGAGCAGATTCCGTACCTTTTTTGGTGCTAATATCCGTTACAAAAAAATCGGCAGTACGAACCGTATCCAAAAAATTGGTACCTTCTTCCACACTCGAAAAACGACCTTTTGAAGCTGAGAAAACCGTATCTCGGTAAACAGTTTTTAATTCCCAATACGATTCTGGTTTGAAATTCTCTATTTCCAACTGTCGATTTACAATCAATGCCAAAGTCGGGGTTTGAACCCGCCCAATAGAAAGTACCTGACGATTTTTACCGTATTTCAATGTATAAAGCCGTGTAGCATTCATTCCCAGCAACCAATCACCCATGGCACGAGAAAGGCCGGCTTCGTATAGACTTTGGTAGTCAGACTGATCCTTCAGTTTGTTAAAACCTTCTCGAATGGCTTCTTCGGTAAGCGATGAAATCCACAAACGTTTCACCGGACATTTGCACAGCGCTTTCTGCATCACCCAGCGCTGTATCAATTCACCTTCCTGCCCCGCATCACCGCAGTTCACTACTTCATCAGCATTTGCCATCAAGGTTTCAATCACCTTAAACTGCTTCTGAATCCCGCTATCATTCATCACCTTAATACCAAAACGTTGCGGAATCATAGGCAACTGACTGAGTGCCCATGCTTTCCATTCAGGTGCATATTCGTGTGGTTCGAGTAGCCCGCATAAATGTCCAAATGTCCAGGTTACCTGATATCCGTTTCCCTCTATATAGCCATCCTTACGGGTTTTTGCTCCTAAAACTTCGGCTATATCACGCGCCACACTGGGCTTTTCGGCAATGCAAACTATCATAGGTTTTGAAACAAGTTTATAAAGTGGAAAAGTAAAATGCTAAAAAAGTAAGATCAGTTTAAACTTTATTAACTTTCAAACTGAATGAACTAATCACAAAAGTACTCAAAAAAACCTTGATGAACGACTATGAAAGCCCCTTCAAAAGTTAATATATTGTTTTTAGTTTAGCATATAGAGTTATTCTATTCGGTTATAAGCCATATGAATTGTGAATACGTGCTAATCAGTTCCTAAAATTGTTTTATCTTTGTACTCTCAATTAAAGAAAAATTTCAGGTATTAAAAAGCTGTGTATTTAACTATAGAATATAAATCAAATGTTTAAAAATCAACAAATTGCAGCTGATATTTTTTATGTCGGTGTGAATGACAGACAGAAGCATAAGTTTGAAAATATGATTTCGTTACCCAATGGGGTTTCGTACAATTCCTATCTGATTGTGGATGAAAAAGTAGCGCTTGTTGATACGGTCGAAGTTCAATTTGGCGATATTTTTATAGATAAAATTCAGTCGCAGCTACAGGGAAGAACTGTCGACTATTTGATAATCAACCATATGGAACCTGATCATTCCGGTTCTATCCGTTCCATCCGGAAATATTATCCTGATATGGTTATTGTGGGTAATTCAAAAACACTGAGTATGGTGGAAGGCTATTACGGAGTTACCGATAACACGCTCGAAATAAAAGATGGAGAAATTTTATCGCTAGGAAAGCATAAACTACAGTTTCACCTGACACCGATGGTTCACTGGCCTGAAACCATGATGACTTACGATAAGACTGAAATGGTTTTATTTTCGGGAGATGCTTTCGGGAGTTTTGGCACACTTGATGGTTCGGTTGTGGACGATAAATTAGACGTAAACCGCTACTGGGACGAAATGGCACGTTATTATGCGAACGTTGTTGGGAAATACGGTTCAGCCATTCAAAAAGCACTAAAAAAACTTACTCCGCTGGAATTTAAGTATATTTGCAGCACCCATGGGCCAGTTTGGAAAAAATACATTACAGAAGTGGTGGATATGTACGACCAGTTTAGCCGTTATCACGGTGATGATGGTGTGGTAATCATTTATGGTTCGATGTACGGAAACACAGAATTAATGGCCGAAACTGTGGCTCAGGGTGTTGCCGAAATGGGAGTGAAAAACATTATCATTCACAATGTATCGAAAAGCGATCCGAGTATTATAATTCGGGATGTTTTCAAATATAAAGCGTTGATAGTAGGAAGTCCGACCTACAGCAACGAACTTTTTCCTGAAATTGATTCGATTCTACGTAAAATTGAAATTCGTCAGGTGAAAAATCGGGTTTTTGGATGTTTTGGATCGTTTACCTGGGCAAGTGCTGCCGTAAAACGGTTAAAAACATTTGTGGAAACCATGAAATGGCAATCCGCTGAAATATCGGTAGATGAAAAACAGGGTTTGAAAGAAGATAATTATAAGGCCTGTCTGGAGCTTGGACGTCAGGTAGCGATTTTGATGAAAGACTTGGTTGATGAACCCGAGCATTGCGTGTAAATATAGCGGTAAGCAGCAAACGGTAAGCAGTAAGAAATTCCATATAATTAACTCATGAATCAATATTCAGATTATAACGAGAAATTCAGAGAACGAACAAAAAAATTTGCTGTTTCTGTCACCCTATTTTATGCCAAATACTGCAAACAAACTGAAGAATTAAGGATTATTGGTAAGCAGCTACTTCGCTCGGGGACTTCTGTTGCCGCTAATTTCAGAGCATTTACCCGTGGAAGGTCAGAGGCAGAAAAATTTCCCAAACTTTGTATTGTGGTTGAAGAAACAGATGAAACGCAGTTTTGGTTTGAATTGATTGAAGAAGCAAATCTGTTAGATATTTCTACATTTCAACACATTAAAAATGAAGCCGATGAGCTAATTAAGATTTTTACAGCTACTAAAAACAAAATGAAGAAGTAAAGGTATTTTGCTTGCTGTTTACCGCTTACCGCTTACTACTAAATTATGGAAAAATTAACATTAATTACACCAACATTCTTATTTTCAGCTATTTCGTTAATATTACTAGCATTTACTAATCGGTTTTTGTCGTATGCTCAACTGGTGCGGACGCTCAAAGACCGTTATATGGATGACCATTCGGCAATGACTCATGCTCAAATTATGAACTTGCGTAAACGGCTTTACCTTACCAAGAATATGCAATTATTTGGTGTTGCCAGCCTGCTACTTTGTGTAGCTACTATGTTTCTGATTTATATAGGCTTACAAATCATCTCTGTTTATGTTTTCGGAATTGCTTTGATATTTCTGATAATTTCACTTTCTTTGTCGGTGTGGGAAATTCAGATTTCAGCCCGTTCGCTGGAAATTTATCTGAGTGATATGGAAAATAAAAAAGAGAATGTACCCCAAACCCCTAAAGGGGCTTGAAGATAACTTTTTGATATAAAACAACACTAATCTAACTCCCCTTTTGGGGCTGGGGATAAATATGAATAATGGATTCGTACGTGTAGCTGCTGCCATACCCGAACTTCGGGTGGCTGATTGTGCATATAATGCTTCCCGAATGGCCGATTTGGTTCGGAAAGGCGAAGAGGAGAAAGTACAGCTTATCTGTTTTCCTGAATTATCGGTAACAAGCTATAGCTGTGCCGATTTATTTTTTCAGCAACAATTACTCGACGATGCAAAAAAAGCATTGAACGAGCTTCAAATGCTCACATTTTCAACCACAGCTGTCATAATTGTAGGAATGCCATTAAAAGTTCAAAATCAATTATTCAACACGGCAGTCGTGCTACAAGGCGGTCATATACTTGGAGTTGTACCTAAAACCCATATACCGAATAACAACGAATTTTACGAAAAACGATGGTTTGCTCCGGCAAAATCTACTGATGTTCAGACTATCACTATTTGCAGCGAGAATGTTCCTTTCGGAACAAATTTACTTTTCAGCGATGGAAAATTCTCCTTTGCCATTGAACTTTGCGAAGACCTTTGGGTGCCCATTCCACCAAGTTCGCAACACGTATTGCACGGTGCTGATGTTATTTTCAACCTTTCGGCAACCAATGAATTAATTGGAAAACATGACTATTTACGCCAACTCATTGAGCAACAATCTGCGCGCTGTGTAGCAGGTTATGTTTATGCTTCGGCCGGTGCCGGAGAATCAACGACTGATGTTGTTTATGCAGGAAATGGTCTTATCGCTGAGAATGGAAAGATCATTGCAAGTTCCGAACGTTTTTCGTTCGAACCACAACTGATTGTCAGCGAAATTGATATTGAACGATTACAAGCTGATCGTTTGAGAAATACCAATTTCACAAACGACAAATCAAATGAAATATATCGTACCGTGAAACTGGAAGATGCACATTTCACACAGTTTGAACTGAAACGGAGTTTTGATAAACATCCGTTTGTTCCACCTTTACAAAATCGCGAAGCCAGCTGCGAGGAAATTTTTTCAATACAAGTAGGCGGTTTGGCAAAACGCTGGAAACATACGAATGCAGAAACTGTAGTGTTGGGAATTTCGGGGGGATTGGATTCTACACTGGCATTGTTAGTATCTGTAAAAACTGCTGACAAACTTGGTTACGACCGAAAACGCATAATAGGCATTACCATGCCTGGATTCGGAACTACAGACAGAACATATTCAAACGCCGTAAACCTAATGAGCTCACTGGGTATTACCATGCTCGAAATTTCTATTAAAGATGCTTCGTTGCAGCATTTTAAAGACATTAACCACGATACGAACCAACACGACGTGACCTACGAAAATACGCAGGCCCGGGAACGGACGCAGATTTTGATGGACATTGCCAACAAGCATAATGGGTTGGTAATCGGCACCGGTGATTTGTCGGAACTTGCGCTGGGCTGGGCGACTTATAATGGGGATCACATGTCGATGTACGGCGTAAATTCAGGTGTTCCAAAAACACTGGTTCGTTATTTGGTTGACTTTGCGGCTCATCAATTAGATAAAATTTCGGAAGAAATTCTGCGCGATGTGCTCGATACTCCGGTTAGTCCTGAGTTGCTGCCGGCTGACGAAAACGGAGATATTGCCCAAAAAACCGAAGACATTGTAGGACCATACGAATTACACGATTTTTTCCTGTATTATATGGTTCGCTTTGGATTCAGTCCGACAAAAATACTTTTCTTAGCCAAAATTGCATTTATAGAAACCTACGAAACTGAAACCATTGAAAAATGGCTGAAAGTCTTTATTAAAAGGTTTTTTGCACAACAATTTAAACGTTCCTGCCTACCTGATGGACCGAAAGTAGGTTCAATAAACCTATCGCCACGCGGTGACTGGCGCATGCCAAGCGACGCAATTGCTTTCTCAATTAACGATTAAACTGACAACTTAAATATGCTCGATCAACTATTTTACGGAAACACGCTCTATAATTGGATGATATCATTAATTATAATTCTCGGAGCTTTAATTCTCAACAAAATTATTGTTTTACTGAACAAATATGTTATTCAAAAACTGACAAGCAAAACAAAGAATCGGCTCGATGACATACTTTTTCAGATGTTGGAATCGCCCGTTTTATTGGGTATTACACTTTTTGCCATATGGATTGCAGCTAAAAGGTTGGATTTGGGTTTTCATGTAGAAACCATTATCGCCAAGTCTTATAAAATCCTTACAGTGATTAATATCACCTGGTTTGTTGCCCGCTTGGTAAATTCATTAATTGAAGAATATTGGGTTCCAGAAAAAGGAGAACATACCAAACATAAAATCCTTGACACACATCTTATATCCATAATTCGACGAACAATTCTGACGATAATATGGTCGATCGGTGGTGTTATGGCATTGAATAATATTGGGGTGGATGTTCGTGCTTTGCTTGGTACCTTAGGAATTGGAGGGTTAGCTTTTGCTCTGGCAGCACAGGACACAATAAAAAATATTTTCGGTGGAATAACCATTTTTACAGACCGTCCGTTTCGAATGGGTGACCGGGTAAAAGTAGACAAATACGATGGATTTATTGAAGATATTGGAATACGCAGCACTCGGTTGCGGACATTAGAAAAAAGACTGGTGACTATTCCAAATTACAAAATGGTGGATGCGCCGGTTGAAAACATCTCTGAAGAGCCTATGCGCCGGGTTTCGATAAAGTTAAGTTTGACTTATAATACAACACCCGAGAAGATAAATGAGGCTATGAATATTCTTCGTGATATGCCAAATCGGGTATCCGATGTTTCAGAGAAAGATTTGGTGGTAGCTTTTACAGATTTTACAGATTTTTCACTGGCTATTACTTTTGTATATTTCATCAAGAAAAAAGCGGATGTCATGGAAACTCCATCGCAGGTAAATCTGGAGATATTACGTGCATTTAGTTCTGCTGGTCTTAAATTTGCTTATCCAACACAAACTGTGTTTATTGAAAAATAATTTTAAGAATTAAAAGGATTGAGGATTTTAAAGAATTCACTTAGCGCTTAGCGTAGTTCCCCCGCTCCTTGCCTCACTATTTCGGGATCGCCTTCGGTAAAATCGACTATCGTGGAATGAATAGAGCCACCGATGCCACCATCAATCACCAAATCAACCTGATTGCCGTATTTTTCATCAATCAATTCAGGATCGGTAAAATATTCTTCACTGTCTTCCGTGGTAAAAATGGAACTAGTCATAAGTGGATTACCTAATTCACGTACAATGCTTAAAGCAATTGAATTATTTGGCATACGTATACCAACAGTATTCTTATTTTTGAAAAGTTTGGGTAATTTGCTACTACCATTTAAAATAAAGGTGAAAGGACCAGGCAAATTCTTCTTCATCAGTTTAAAAGCCAGATCGTCCATTTTGGCATATTCACTAATTTGGCTCATTTCAGAGCAAATAAATGAAAGGTTTGATTTTCGTAGATCGTGGTTTTTTAGTTTTGAAATAAACTCCACAGCGTTAGCATTAAAAATACTGCAACCAAAAGCATATACGGTGTCGGTAGGGAAAATAATGATTCCACCATTTCGCAAAACTTCGGCGATATGACGAATCTGAGCCGGATTGGGATTGTTATCGTAAAGTTTGAGTAACAAGGCTAGATAGTTAATTAAGCATTATAAATCACACACAAAAGTACAAAAAATCCTGCATAGTTATATGCAGGATTCATTTATTCGGAATAACAACTAAACTGATCAACAAATTAGCTGTTATCTAAATTCAAAAAGCGTCAATTATAGCTTTGAAATCAGCCACTTTCAATGAAGCACCACCAATCAGGCCACCGTCGATATCGGGTTGTGCGAATAATTCAGGAGCATTTTTAGCATTACAGCTTCCACCATAAAGAATTGAAGTTCCTTCTGCCACTTCTTGTCCGAATTTTTCAGCAATAATAGTACGGATAAATGCTAATGTATCCTGAGCTTGTTCAGTTGAAGCAGTTACACCGGTTCCGATTGCCCATATTGGTTCGTAAGCAATAACAATTTTCTTGAAATCGTCAACGCTCAGGTTGAAAACAGTTTCTTCCAACTGGTTTTTTACGTAAGCATTTTGTTGGTTGGCGTTACGAACATCCAGAGCTTCACCGCAGCAGTAAATCGGGGTCAAACCATTTGCCATAGCCAAAGCAACTTTGCTGTTCAAAATAGCACTTGTTTCACCATAATATTCGCGACGTTCGGAGTGTCCAAGAATTACATATTCTGCACCGGTTGATTTTACCATGGCAGCACTAATTTCACCTGTATATGCACCTGACTCGTGATCTGCACAGTTTTGAGCAGCCACGCCAATCACTTTTGTATCAATAGCCACAGCCACAGTTGCCAAGTGAATAGCAGGCGTTCCAATAACGACATCACATTTTAATTTTGCACCGGCTAATGCCTCGTTCAATTCAATAGCCAACGCCAACCCTTCCTGCAGGGTTTTGTTCATTTTCCAGTTTCCTGCAACAATGTTTTTTCTCATTTTTGTTTTAAATATTTAGTTTGATAATTTTCTAATTACGCGGGTACTTATTCAAAATCTCTCCAATTCATTTTTTTCAAAATAGTTCCCTGCTGCAACAACACAATACCCGGATTAGCCCGAATCATGGTTTTCAAGGTGGTTGGATCCGTTTTCCAAAAAGGGTAAGTTACTCCTGTTTTATCAACAAATTTTTGAACTTCTGTGTCAGATGATCCGGTTAATGCATAAAACTTATCTCCATTTTTTAGTGCTTTCTGATAGATAATTTCAGCTTTTTCAGCCCCTTTTGTAGAAGCATCATCTACATCATACATTATAAGTAAATATGTTTTGCCCGGAAACGCTAAAACCTCTTGTGTAATATCATCAAACTTTTCATTCACTATACTAAAGTCATGAATAAGAGGCATAAATCCTTTCTTTAGCAACTTTGATTTTTGATCAACAAAAATCCAGGTTGAATCATTTTTTGGATAATTTTCAAGGGTAAATTCCCGCTGTTCACCTTCCCGCTCGTAAATAAAAGTAGTCTGATATTGATCTTTTGTAGCATTATCAGGAATTTCCATTGCTTTTGTAATGTTTAGACCCACTTTATAGGGCAGAAAATCCTTCATCGGTAAATGCATGAAACTTGAAACCGACAAACTAATGCCAATAAGTATGAACACTAAAGCCGATAAAATTTGGATTTTAGATGACCAGTAAGGCTTGAATTTAATTTTATAAATGAGAATAAGGATTAACAACCCAAACAAGACTATATTTTTGCCAAAAGTCGCCCAGTTGCTTATAATCAACGCATCACCGAAACAACCGCAATCCGTAACAGGATTTTTCACGGCAATGTATAAGGTCAATGGAGTCATTACCATCATAAATAGCAACGCAATTATGGAGGTTGAGTTTAAGTGAACTTTAAGAATCATATTTAACCCGATTAGCAATTCAAGAGCTGAAAGAGCTATTGCAACCGGCAACGCATAATCAGCCAACGATTCAAAAAAACCACCAAATGTTCGAAGATAATCTTCTATTTTATAACTAAAACCAAGTGGATCGATTGCTTTTACAAATCCCGAAAAAACAAAAACAGCTCCAAAAACTATCCGGCTTATTTCCAATGAAACACTTCCGGCAACCTGCAATGATTTATTCATTTTTTTTTGAATTAAATAGTTTCAGTTTCTTGCAATTTTATTAAGCCAAAAACGGCATAATTTATCATATCAAAATAGTTAGCATCGACTCCTTCCGAAGCAAGTGTTTTGCCCAGATTATCTTCAATTTGTTTGGTGCGTAAAATTTTAGTAAGAATTAAATCTGTAAAGGATTGTATTCTCATCGAACGCCAGGCCTCATCATAATCGTGATTTTTATCCATCATCAGCTTTTTGGCTTCAGACAGAAATTTATCATAGAGTTCCATTCCATTGTCAAAAGTCAAGTCGTCAGTATCTGAAAAACCAAGTTCCAATTGAACCAATCCTATAATACCATAATTTACTATTCCAATTAATTCTGAGCGTATTCCTTCATCGACTTTCGAAACACCTTTAATTTCGATACTTCGAATCCGGTTTGCTTTTATAAAAATCTGATCTGTAACTGATTGCTGGCGAAGAATGCGCCACGAAGCACCATAATCCTTCATTTTTTTTATAAAAAGAGTACGGCATACAGCGGTAACCTGATCGAATTGCTGGTCGGTTTTGCTCATAATAAATCACTGATTTTTTGAGTTGCAAAGGTACTATTTTTTGTTGAAACCAACAACGAATAATTATTCAATACGAGCCAATAAAATAAATACGTTGTGAAATTTTAAAAGTTATAATTGCCTATAAAAACCTTAAATCTTTATGATACTTTTATACAGTCGATGTTTTTTTTCTATATTTGTAAATGAAAGTACTTACTGAAATGAAAAAATCACTCTTCATATCAATTCTAATTTGTCTGATTTTTAGCAGCTTTGCACAATCTCAGAAACTTGTAAACGCAACTTATTACAGCAATAAATTACACGGTCGTCATACTTCCGATGGTGGTCGATATCATACCGATAGCCTTACCTGTGCGCATCGAACATACCCTTTTGGAACAATTCTTAAAGTCCGGAATCCAAAAAATGATCGTGAAGTCATCGTCAAAGTCACAGATCGTGGACCATTTCAACGCAGATTGACCATAGATTTGGCATATTGTGCAGCTAAAGAATTAGATATCGTTCGTTTCGGAATTGCTAAGGTTGAAATTACACGATTGGATTTAATACCTGTATTCAGACAAATATCTTCACCCATAGTTGTGTCTTTCAACCAAATAAAGTTAAATATTTCCGCTCTTACTTCTCCATGTTTTCCCAGACTTTAAAAATGGAACAACTTAGTGCAATCGTTTGCGACTAATCCCTTACAAAACATTTAATAAGTTCTTTCAGTTTGCACATTTGATTGTTACTTTTGCTGTGGAAAACCTCAAATCAAATCCTTATGTTTATGTTAAAAAAAATACTATTTATTCTTCTCTGTAGCATTATCCTTCCACTTACAGCTCAGATTAATCGCGTTGAACCCTCATTCTGGTGGGTTGGCATGAAAAACCCCCAACTTCAATTGCTGATTCATGGAACAGAAATTTGTACCTGCTTACCTATAATCAATTATCCGGGCATAAAAGTGTTGAAAACCAATCGTGCCTGTAGTCCAAACTATCTGTTCGTAACGCTTGATATTGATTCTAAAATAGCTAAAACAGGGACGTTTCAAATTATTTTGAAACAACCCAACAAACAAGACATTTCAATTACTTACGAATTAAAAAAACGACGTTCAGCTTCTTCTGACAGGAAGGGTTTTACAAGTGCTGATGTGGTTTATCTACTTATGCCTGACCGCTTTGCCAACGGTGATCCGAAAAACGATATCATTGACGCTCAGCCTGACAAACTGAACCGTAGAATTGACTACGCTCGTCATGGAGGGGATATTAAGGGGATTGTTGATCATTTGGATTATATCAAAGAAATGGGTGCAACGGCCATTTGGTGTACTCCCGTTCAGGAAAATAATTACGAGAAATTTAGTTATCACGGTTATGCTATCAGCGATTATTACAAAATTGATCCACGCTTTGGCAGCAATGCTGAATATTCAAATTTTGTAGAAGCGTCGCATCAAAAAGGTCTGAAAGTGATTATGGATATGGTTTCCAACCATTGCGGAATCTGGAGTTGGTGGATGGCCGATTTACCATTCGAGGACTGGATTCATCAGTGGCCTGCAATGACCTACACTAACCACAAGGCCGGTACAATAAAGGACACACATGCTTCTGAGATTGATAAAAAACTGTTTATTGACGGTTGGTTTGATAAAACGATGCCGGATATGAACCAGAAAAATCCGTATTTCTGGACGTATTATATTCAAAACTCTATCTGGTGGATTGAATCGTCAAATCTGGATGGAATCAGAATGGATACTTATCAATACAACGACCGTGATGCTATGGCACAATGGTCTAAAGCGATTACCGATGAATATCCAAAATTTAATATCGTTGGCGAGACTTCATTTGCAAATTCGATGGATATTGCATTTTGGCAGAAAAATTCCGTGAACTCTCTAAAATACAATTCTGAATTGCCGACCGTAATGGATTTTATTCTGCAACGTTGCTTACTTAGTTGTTTTAATGAACATGGTAAATTCTGGGAAGACCTTGGAATGAATAGGCTTTATAATAGCATTGGAAACGATTATTTGTATCCCGACATCAACAACTTGCTCATTTTTGCAGAAAATCATGACACACAGCGGATTAATGAAAATTACAAAGGCGATTTCAATAAATTTAAAATGGCCATGTCGGTTCTGATGACTATGCGGGGAATTCCTCAGATTTATTATGGCTCTGAAATTGGCATGAGAGGCAATAAAGATGTTGGTGATGGCGATATTCGTCAGGACTTTCCCGGAGGTTGGGCAGGCGATTCGATCAATGCTTTCAACCCGAAAAGTCGCAACGAAGTTCAGAAAAAGTATTTTGATTTCATGGCAAAACTGCTGAACTGGCGTAAAACCAAAACAGTGATTCATACAGGTTCACTAACCCACTATTGCCCTGAGAAAGATGTATATGTGTATTTCCGTTACAATGACACTGAAAAAATAATGGTAGTAATCAACAATAATGAATCATCTATTAATCTGAATATCAATCGATATACTGAAAGTATCGAAAATAAAACCAGGGGGATAGATGTTATTTCATGTAAAACCTATAATCTAAAATCGGATTTTAGCATTCCGGCACAAACCGCAATAATCCTTGAATTAAAATAAGAAATCACAATCAATCAATTAAAATACCTATGAGAAAATACGTTTATTCAATTGCCATCATCCTAATATTAGCACTAAGTCTGACTGATATTTTTATGTCTTCGTGCAAAAGCCATTCTTTCAAATCAGAAAATCTGATGGATTCAATTGACTTCAAAAAATCGATGCCCGAATGGGCCAAAGATTGTAATATTTATGAAGTAAATACCCGTCAATACACTCCCGAAGGCACCTTTGCTGCTTTTCAGAAACAATTACCACGACTGAAAGCCATGGGTGTGGATATAATCTGGATGATGCCAATTAATCCGATTGGTGAGAAAAACCGCAAAGGCAAACTCGGAAGTTATTATGCAGTAAAAGATTATACGGCTGTCAATCCCGAATACGGTACGGAAGCTGACTTTAAAAACCTAGTTGCTGAAGCGCATAAACTGGGAATGCACGTAATTATTGACTGGGTAGCCAACCACACTTCGTGGGATAATGTGTGGATAAAACCTCATTCTGACTGGTACACAAAGGATAGTCTTGGTAACATAATTATCCCAAAGGGAACAGACTGGGAAGATACAGCAGACCTGAATTATGACAAACCCGAATTGCGTAAAGCTTTGATTGATGCCATGAAATACTGGGTAAAAAATACTGATATAGACGGTTTCCGATGCGATGTAGCCTTTATGATTCCGATAAGTTTCTGGCAACATGCCCGAAAAGCCATTGATGAATTAAAACCAAATTGCTTTTTCCTTGCTGAGGCAGGTGAGCCGATTATTCATAGGGCATTTGATATGACTTACGACTGGCCGCTGAAAGATACAATTAATGCCATTGCCAAAGGAAAAATGAATGTAACAGCATTGGTTAAACATTTTGCAGACGAGAATAAGAAGTTCAAACCCGAAGATTTAAGAATGCAGTTTATCACCAATCATGACCTAAACACCTGGGATGGAAGTGAATATGAGCGATTAGGCGACAAAGCAGTGGATGCATTCAATGTATTGATTTACACTGTTCCGGGCATGCCACTAACTTATACCGGTCAGGAAGAGCCATTAAAAAAGCGTTTGAAATTCTTTGATAAAGACACTGTATCATTCGGAAAATTTGAACGAGAGGAATTGCTTACCAAATTAAACCAGTTAAAGAAAAACAACAAAACACTCTGGAATTTAAACTACGGTGGTGATTTCACAATTCTGAAAAATACAAATCCAAAAACTATCTTTTGTTTTGTTCGCTCAAAGGACGACGATAAAATTCTCTGTTTGTTCAATTTTTCCAACAAAGAACAAACATTCAGGATTGAAAATAAAATTCAGGAAAAATTCTACCCTCACATAGGTGAAAAACTTATTATCTCAACAAATTCAGAATACAAACTGAAAGCCTGGGGCTACTCCGTTTTGAGTACAGCTCATTTGATAACAAAATGAAATCAAAATTCTTAAATACATTAGCATTTTTGTTTTGTTCGGGTGTTTGCTTTTCGCAAAATCTCCCTGTGGTTTCATCCGGGTCAATCAAACGAATTGAGAGCTTCCAATCCAAATACGTTGCCTCCAGAAATGTTGATGTTTGGTTACCCGAGGGATACGATGGCAAAAAGAAATACAGCGTAGTTTATATGCACGATGGACAAATGCTGTTCGACAGTACGCTTTGTTGGAACAAAAAAGAGTGGAAAGCTGACGAGGTTTTTTCAAAACTTATCTACGAAAATAAAATTGAACGATGCATAGTTGTGGGGATATGGAACAATGGTTCGGAGCGAATTTCGGAATATTTTCCTACTAAAATTTTCAATAATATTGATCCAAAAATCTCCAAATCGTTTTCGGATAAATACTGCAATGGCAAAGGAACTACCGGCGATAACTACTTAAAATTTCTGGTTAGTGAGTTAAAACCCTACATAGATAATAATTTCTCGACTTACGACGATAAAGAACACACAACCATCATTGGTTCAAGTATGGGGGGATTAATTTCAATCTTTGCCATTTCCGAATATCCTGATATTTTTGGTGGGGCTGCCTGTATGTCAACGGCATGGTTTAGTTCAATAGAACCAAATTATGAAATTCCAAATGCTGTTTTTCAGTATCTGCGAAGCAATTTGGCTACTCCGTGGGGACACAAAATCTACATGGACTATGGCACCGGCGAAAGCGATAAACCCTATGAGTTGACACAGTCGTTTGTCGATTTGATTGTCAAAGGGAAAGGCTATAATGATTACAATTACCTGACAAAAGTTTATCCAAAAGCCAAACACAACGAAATAGCATGGAGCGAGCGATTAAACATTCCCATAGAATTTCTTTTACCCAAAACTCCGCGACAAAAACCAACAACCGGGAAAATTGATTTCTATGAAGATTTCACTTCGAAATTTGTAACTGAACGAAATGTGGAAGTGTGGTTGCCTGATGGTTATAGTCCGAAAAAGAAATATGCTGTGCTTTATATGCACGATGGACAAATGCTGTTCGATGCTTCCACAACCTGGAATAAGCAGAGTTGGAATGCTGACGAAGTGGCTAGCAAACTTTTAAAAGAAGCGAAAGTAAAAGATTTTATAATTGTCGGGATTTGGAATTCAGCTAAATTCCGTCATCAGAATTACTTCCCTCAAAAACCTTTTGAAACGCTATCAACAGAACAAAAAGACTTCGTGACCAAACAGTTGCAGTCTTCAGGTAGAATTACAGGAGTTTTCAATCCAAATTCGGATAATTACCTGAAGTTTTTGGTTAAAGAGTTGAAACCTTTTATCGACAGTAAATATTCAGTTTATAAAGACAAAGACCATACTTTTATTGCCGGTAGCAGCATGGGTGGATTAATTTCGATGTATGCCATTTGTGAATGCCCGACTGTTTTTGGCGGTGCAGCGTGTATGTCGACTCACTGGACGGGAGTATTTGTTACGGAGAATAATCCTGTTCCCGATGCATTTCTGAAGTATCTGAGCAGTCATTTACCCAATCAGAAAACCCATAAAATCTATTTCGGTTACGGTGACAAAACGCTCGACGCTATGTATCATCCCTATCAACAAAAAGCAGATTCAATAATGAAGTCCAGAGGCTACAACGAGAAATCATGGCTCACTAAATTCTTCCCCGGCGACAACCACAGCGAAAACGCCTGGCATAAACGTTTGAACATACCACTGGAATTTCTACTTGCCAGATAATCAATAAATAATGAGCTAATTTCGGCTTTCGAAATCAGCTCATTATTATAAACTAGCAACTATAAACTATCAACTAATTTACGCTTCTCCTCCACCAAATGCCATGGGTACAGGAGGTACAAAACCATTATCCGGAACTTTTATTTTTCCGTTTTGAGATTCATATTTAGAAATATTATCCTGCAATGCAAATAGCAGGCGCTTAGCATGTTCCGGAGTCAGGATAATACGTGATTTCACATTTGCTTTGGGAGTTCCCGGCATCATACGAACAAAATCAACCACAAATTCAGAAGTTGAGTGTGAAATGATTGCCAGATTAGAATAAGTTCCTTCAGCTACTTCAGCCGAAAGTTCAATGTTGATTTGATTGTCCTGATTTTCCATATTAATTGTTAAATTTTTTTTATTGAGAGATTATTAAACACAAAAGTAATTATATTAATCGAAATAAAATCAAAAATCCCGACAATCGTTAGATTATCGGGATTCTTTGTGCGGCTGAAGGGACTCGAACCCCCACGCCTCTCGGCACCAGATCCTAAGTCTGGCGCGGCTACCAATTACGCCACAGCCGCATACTGCTTGTTAGCGGGTGCAAAGATACACTCTTTTTTCGTTCCTGCAAACACAAATTACAAAATAATACAAGATATTTCCACTCTCCTTGAGCTGAGGCGTCAGGTGTGAGCTTATTGCCTCAAGGTCTTTCCCAACCTTTTTGTCAGACTCAGAAAAGCTTCATCAATCAGTTCTGTATGTGAAACCCTGACGGGATTTATATCAATTCCGCCACGACGAGTGTACATGGCTGCAACCATCATTTTTTCAGGGTTGAAGATATCGCTGAATCGCTTGTAAATCATTTCTAGCACTTCTTCATGAAAATGATTTTCTTTGCGGAATGAAACCAAATAAGCCACCACCGACGACAAATCAATATCGTATTTCGTTGAAATGCGGACAAATAAATCACCCCAATCGGGCTGATTGGTTACGCGGCAATTAGAACGCAACAAATCAGTTCGGAAAGCATATTCATGAATTTCATTGGTCAAATTTCCTTTCAATAAGTCAGGTGTTTCCAGAAAATGAGAAAATTCATTTTTTTCAAGTGCTTCAGGAGAAATAAAATCAATAAGTTGGCTGCTTTTCAAATCGGCAAAAGCAATCTCTTCCTCGCTATTATCGCTAAAAAGTATTACAGTTACTTTGGTCTCAAGCAAAGTGCTTAAATCGCGCTGAATAATTTCAGCAACCGACGATTCAGCTTCACTAATCAATTTAGCAAAACGCTCCATATTGAACGAATTCAAATATAGTTTCAGCGACTTTGACTCAACCAAATACTCACTTTGGCAAGGAAAAATCAACTTCATCATCCGTGAAACGGGCAAGCCTTTAGCCGTCAGAAACGAGACTTCATAACAATTCCAGACATCAACACCTGTGAACGGCAATTTATCATCGTAAATTTCATACAGAATTCTATTTTCAGAACGTGGAATTCGGAAAAGTAAGGATGGATCGTATTGTTCTGGCGTGCCGGATTTTTTCCCCAATGAACTTTCACTCAAATTAAAATCATCAATCATCAAATGCACATTTATTTTATCGCACTACATTTATTTTCAAGCCAGATTTTTTCTGACTCATTCAAGCTCGGAGAAACATTAACGAATACCTTTTGATGATAAGCATTTAGCCAGTTTTTTTCAGTTTCGTTTAGCATTTCAATGGCAATCAGATTCTTGTCTATAGGAAACAGTGTAACGGTTTCAAACTGCAAAAACTGGCCGAATTCGGTTTGCATAGCCGGAACAATATGAACCAGATTCTCGATGCGGATACCATATTCGCCGGTGCGATACATTCCTGGTTCGTTTGACATAAACATGCCTGATTGGAGCACAGTCGGATTTTCGTCCATACGGATACTTTGCGGGCCTTCATGAACATTGAGAAAATGACCAACACCATGACCTGTTCCATGTCCGTAATTTAGGCCTAAGTCCCACATAGCTTTGCGAGCCAGTATATCAAGTTGAGTGCCACGAGTTCCGGCTGGAAAAACAGCCGTTCCAAGCGCAATATGACCTTTCATAACGAGCGTAAAATCAGTTTTCTGCTTATCAGTCACTTTACCAAGTGCCACTGTGCGGGTAATATCAGTCGTTCCGTCAAGGTACTGACCACCCGAATCGAGCAAAAAGATACCTTCAGGTTTCAAAACAGAAGCTGATTCTTCTGTGGCGCTATAATGTACAATTGCTCCGTGAGGACCATATCCGGCAATTGTTCCAAAACTTTCGCCCATGAAATTTTCCTGTTCCTTGCGAAATTCATACAATTTTTTATCTACAGAAACCTCAGTCAGTTTGCCTGAAGCCACATTTTCTTCCAACCACTTGAAAAACTTAGTCAATGCGACGCCATCTTTTACCATAGCCCGACGAACACCGGCCATTTCCACTTCATTTTTGATGCTTTTGAGTTTGAAAACGGGCGACATAGTATTGCGGATTGCACAAACCGATGGAATAGCTTCAAACATCGACTGATTGAGCTTTGATCCATCGATTAAAACGGCTTTCGAAGCAGAAATTCCCTTCAAAGTATCATTGATTGCAGTATAATCAGCTACAGATACTCCTTCCTTTTCGAGATATAATCTGGTTTCAGCAGTTAGTTTTTCGGGAGCAATAAAAAGAGTAGCTTTTTCTTCCGCTACCAATGCATACGCAATAACGACCGGATTATAATCCACATCATTTCCGCGGACATTAAATAACCATGCAATATCGTCCAACGCCGACATTACGAAAATATTTGCTTTTGCTTTTTTGAGTTCAGCACGCAGGGCAGTCAATTTTTCTTTGCTAACTTTTCCATTATATTTGGTATCGAAAACAAAGATTGGATTCAATGGCAACGATGGGCGTTCAGTCCACACTTCGGCTAATAAATCTATAGATATTAACTCTACTCCCTCCGTTTTTAACTCGGATTTCATAGCAGCATAAGTATTTACTGAAAACATTTGTGGGTTCACTCCCACTTTATCACCGGCTTTAAGCTCATCCGATAACCACGGAATTATTTCCAAAGTTTCGGGAAGTCCCTGTTTGATTAATTCGATTCCGGTACCAGACAATTGCTCAGTTCCTTGTAAAAAGTAACGAGAATCGGTCCACAGACCAGCTTTATTGAGTGTAATAACAGCTGTTCCAGCTGAACCATTAAAACCGGAAATCCAAACACGTTCTTTCCAGTATTCTGCAATATATTCGCTGGCATGAGGATCAGTTCCGGGAATTATACAAGCTGAAATTCCTTTTTTATTCATTAGCTCACGAAGTGAAGCTACCCGATATTTTATGTGTTCCATTGTATAAAAAATTTATGTTTATTCAAATTATGAAGTACTGCAAAGATAGGATATATTTTAGCTTTTTTCAAAATGAAAAAAACAAAGTTACAAAAAAATTATAAACAACTTGGCTTATTGTCTTTGTGCTGATTTAAAAATTTAATAGTATTTTTGACTCCCGAAAACAACTATTCAAACAACATGAAACAAATCAATTGCTTTTTAGCCTGTAACGACCTTGCTGAAACCACCAAAACTGTGGAACAAATCAACCAATCATCACTCGTTCAGACCATTTATCTGCTAGTAAAAAAATCAGCTAATATACAAATAGACAGTTGTAAAACCCTGGAAATTGATTCATTACAAAGTTCAGAGACTTTCCGTAAAATTGCTGCCAAATCTGACACATCCTATTCCCTGATTTATACCAAAGACAGCATACTCGAACTTGGGCAATTTGCGCTCGAACGATTTTATCACCTTGCCGAAGACACACAAGCCGGATTAGTTTACTCCGATTACTCCGAAATTAAAGAGGGTTTACAATCCAATCATCCGCTGATTGATTATCAGGAAGGCTCATTACGTGACGACTTTAATTTTGGTTCAGTGCTATTTTACAACTCAGAATGTTTGAAGAAAGCTGTTGAAGAAACCACGTCAGTCTACCAATTTGCCGGGCTATATAATCTTCGGCTGAAAGTTTCGCAACAAGCCGAACTGCTTCATATAAACGAATATCTTTACTCCGAAGTGGAAACCGACATCCGTAAAAGTGGAGAAAAACAGTTCGACTACGTTGACCCACGCAACCGTGCCCTACAGATAGAAATGGAGGCTGCCTGCACTGACCATCTGAAACAAATAGGTGGTTATCTTGCACCAACTTTCAAAAATATAGAATTCAACGAAAGCAATTTTCCGGTGGAAGTGTCGGTGATAATCCCAATACGCAACCGCATAAAAACAGTGGAAGATGCCATTAAATCGGTACTGATACAGAAGACCTCCTTCCCGTTCAACCTTATTATCGTGGATAATTTATCGACAGACGGAACAACGGAACTGATTCAGAGCTATGCCAAACAGGACAATCGAATCATTCATATTATTCCTAACCGCAACGATTTAGGTATCGGTGGTTGTTGGAACGAAGGTGTGCATTCCGACCAATGCGGAAAATTTGCAGTGCAGCTCGACAGCGACGATGTGTATCAGGACGAAAATACACTGCAAAAAATAGTTGATGCATTTTATGAACAAAACTGTGCGATGGTGGTAGGTTCGTACACCATGACCAATTTTGCCATGGAAACCATTCCTCCAGGACTCATCGACCATAAAGAATGGACACCCGAAAACGGCAGAAACAATGCACTCCGCATCAATGGACTGGGTGCCCCACGGGCATTCTACACCCCTGTTTTGCGCGACATAAAGGTGCCAAACACCAGTTACGGCGAAGATTATGCACTAGGATTACGCATTAGTCGAGAGTATCAGATTGGGCGTATTTACGACTCACTTTATCTCTGCCGCCGCTGGGATGAAAACTCCGATGCGTCGCTGGATGTGGTGAAAATGAACGGACATAATTTGTATAAAGATAAAATCCGAACGGTGGAATTGAAGGCGAGAAAGAAGATGACCTCTAACACCTGAAGGGGAGTGTATTTAACTTTTAAATCAATGTACATATGAAACAAATAAAAAAATTAAGTGTTTTTTTTCTACACTTACCATACTTATTCTTTTTCTCACTATGAATGGGAATATTCAATTTGGTCGTGGTTTTGGAGATATGATTTTTGGATTCATATTAGTTGTACTTATCTTACTACAATGTTTCATCATATTCACATATAAACTCTCAACTAAATCAAAGATTATTCAATTCATACAAACTTTTGTTCTACTAGTCTCGTTTTTTCTTATCATATTGCTAATCTATAGATTTTCTGTTGGTAGAGGGAGTGAATATCCATGGGATGGTTATATTTTTTATTATTCATCTAAATAGCAAATGATTTATGTCTCAATCATTATCAAAACTTTATATTCATTTGATTTTTCACACGAAAAACAATGAAAATTTTATCGATACTGATATTGAATCTGAGTTATATGCATATCTTGGTGGATTATTGAAAGATATAAAATGTGTACCAATCAAAATAAATGGTATTGAAAATCATATTCATATACTGTGTATTATGTCGAAAAACATTTCGCTTGCCGGTCTTACAGAAGATATAAAACGAAATAGTAGCCGCTGGATAAAAACTAAAGGGGATAAATATAAGAACTTTGCCTGGCAGGGAGGTTACGGTGGGTTTTCTGTGAGTCAGAGCAAGGCTGATGTTGTAAAACATTACATTGAGAACCAAAAAGAGCACCATAAAACCATGTCTTTTAAAGAGGAATATATCAGGTTTCTAAAGGAATATGACATTGACTATAACGAGGATTATCTTTGGTCATAAACTGATATATGTAGCCCTTTCAGGGCGAACTTTACAGGGATCTGCATTAACCCAAGGCGTTGCCGTTCGGTTAATGATAAATCAGGCTTTCAGCCTGTATTTCAATGATAAACATTGAAGACAACTATCAATTTTGTAAGTCTGGTATTGAAAACAACAAACCAGAATTCCCTGAAAGGGAAACTTATTATCAAACCGGGGCAACGCCCCGGGATAAACATACCATAAGATAACAAACGCCCTGTAAGGGCAGCATATTCAAAAATGAAATCCAATATAACAGTGAATACACCGAACGCTAAAGTAAAATCCCTCTTCACAGACCAAACCACCAACTGGCCCCTGGCAAAAAATGCTTATGAAAGCCTGAGTGAGGTAAAAATCCGCGAGATATCCTTTGGTGATTACAGCATAAAAGTTCAGTTTAACCCAGCCCGTATGGTATCGTCGGGAGCTAAGGTGGATGCAAAAACCATAGCTGCACGTCCGTGTTTTTTGTGTTTGGCTAACCGTCCGGCAGAGCAATGTGCGATTGAATTTGGTGATTATGAGATTCTGGTCAACCCCTTCCCTATCTTCCCTGAGCATTTCACCATTCCAGGCCGTGAGCATGTTCCGCAACAAATAAAACCCTATTTTACGGACATGCTTGAGTTGGCAAAAGCTTTGAATGAATATCTGATTTTCTACAATGGTCCAAAATGTGGTGCTTCCGCCCCCGACCATATGCACTTTCAGGCAGGTACAAAGGATTTTCTACCGTTGGTAAAGGACTATCACCAACTGAAAGACACGCATACCAACCTGCTGGTTTCTACCGAAAAAATGCAACTCTTCCAAATGAAAAACTATGGAAGAACAGTTTATGTGATTGAGACAGCCGACATGGGAGATGCTCAGGATTCCTTTGAGAAACTGTATGGTCACTTCCAAACTGATGAAAATATCGAACCGCTAATGAATATTGTTTGCACTTATGAGTCTGGCAAATGGTTCGTTTTCATACTTCCCCGCAAAGCCTTCCGTCCGTGGCAATACAGCGCCGAAGATGACAAACAACTGCTTGTAAGTCCTGCCACAGTAGAGATGTGCGGCATATTTATCACTCCGGTGGAAGCACATTTCAAAAGGATTTGCAAAGATGATATTGTAAGTATTTTTAATCAGGCAAGTTTATGAAGATGCTTGAAAAAGAACCCATCATTCAAGTCGGTATTTTATCTTCAGAAAAGATAGAATTTATTTTGAATGGTAGTTTCACAACTCCAACCGGAACTATTTTTTCAGGCAATCAACAAGCTGCCATTCAGGATGGGAAAGTGTGGTTTGACAATCAACTTTTCGATGAACTTATCCTTGATCCAACCACTGACGATGCATCATTTGATTTGGTGGATGTAGTTATTGGCATCGGATTCCATTGGGAACGCAGAGAAACCCAACGTTTCCGTAGAGCGATTAAGTTGATAGTGGACAATGGACAGTTGACAGTAATTAATCGGATTAAGGTAGAAGATTACCTCACCAGCGTTATTTCGAGCGAAATGAGCGCCACCGCCTCCGACGAATTATTGAAAGCCCATGCAGTGATTTCGAGGAGTTGGTTGTTGAAACCGATAATAAACCATCAAGTAGGGACAGGTCGCGACCTGTCCATGATGAAAAATAATAACAACGGAAATATTAGGACAAGTCGCGACTTGTCCCTACGGATTGAAAAATATTACGAACGCGATACCCACACGCATTTTGATGTTTGTGCCGATGATCATTGCCAGCGTTATCAGGGCATTACCCGGGCCAGCACAGCAGCAGTGGAAAAAGCCATAGAGGCTACCCGTGGGGAGACACTGATGTACAACGAACAAATTTGTGATGCCCGTTTCTCTAAATCCTGTGGAGGAACTTCCGAAACTTTTGAAAATTGCTGGGCACCCGAGCATCATCCCTACCTCAGCAAAGTAATTGACAACCCCACTACACCCGAAGGTTATGAGTTGGACTTGACCGTAGAAGTCAATGCTGAGAAATGGATACGCGAAAGTCCGGAAGCTTTCTGTAATACTTCTGATAAGAAAATCCTTTTGCAAGTGCTGAATATTTACGACCAGGAAACCACGGACTTTTACCGATGGAAAGTGGAGTACTCACAGGCTGAACTTTCTGAGATTATTTGTCGCCGCTCAGGCATTGATTTTGGCGAAATTGTTGATTTAATTCCCGTGAAACGTGGAGAATCCAGTCGCATTATCGAACTAAAAATTGTTGGCACCAAACAAACGGTTATAGTAGGCAAAGAACTGGAAATCCGCAAATGGTTGTCGAATTCGCACCTCTATAGTTCGGCTTTTGTGGTGGTTAAATCGGAAATCGTGAACGGTATACCACAACATTTCACGCTCACCGGTGCGGGCTGGGGTCACGGTGTGGGTCTTTGCCAGATTGGTGCTGCTGTGATGGGTGAAAAAGGATATCGGTATGATGAAATTTTGTTGCATTATTTTAAGGGGGCGGTATTAACCCGAATATACTGACGTAGGGACAGGTCGTGACCTGTCCTGAAAATAAAATAATTCATTTCAACACCAAAAATATACATCATATGGAATTTAAAACCCGAAAACGCAACCGCAAAAAAGGATTTGATTACAGTTCGGAACAAATTTATTACGTGACGATATGTACCAATGACAAAACGCACGATTTCGGGTTCGCGGAAAATGATTATATGATATTGAACGGAAACGGCAGGATTGCAGAGGAACAAATTCATTGGTTAGAGGAGCAATATCCATACGTGGAAATTCTCAATGCGGTTGTTATGCCCAATCACGTTCATATTCTTTGTCAAATTGATGTACAAAAGGAGCATCAGGGTCTGAAAATCAAATCGGTTTCAGAATTGATGGGAGCTTACAAAACAACCGTTTCCAAAATGATTCATTTAAACGGACACAATACGTTCCACTGGCAACGGTCGTTTCATGATCATATCGTAAGGGATGCCAACAGTTACGAGAATATTTATCATTATATTTCCGACAATCCGGCACGATGGCACAATGATGTACATAACCACGTAGGGACAGGTCGAGATCTGTCCTGAAAAAAAACACGAATACAATGATGGCAGGTCGAGACCTGTCCTGAAAACAAAACAATTCAATTTTCAATTTTGGACAGGTCGCGACCTGTCCCTACACACTCATACAAAAATGAATAATAAAACAAATAAATCCCCCTGGACATGGATTCCAAGCCTGTATTTTGCCGAAGGACTTCCGTACGTGGTGGCCATGACGGTGGCTGTGATTATGTATAAACGGCTTGGCATTTCGAATACCGATATTGCGCTATATACCAGTTGGCTGTATCTGCCGTGGGTTATTAAACCCTTCTGGAGTCCATTCGTAGATATTATCAAAACAAAACGTTGGTGGATTGTAAGCATGCAGTTGCTGATTGGTGCCGGTCTGGCAGGTGTGGCTTTTCTTATTCCCATGGCGTTTTTCTTTCAGGCAACGCTGGCCGTGCTATGGCTGATTGCTTTCAGCTCGGCGACTCACGATATTGCCGCTGATGGCTTTTATATGCTGGGACTGGACAGTTCGCAGCAGTCGTTCTTCGTGGGCATCCGCAGCACTTTTTACCGACTGGCCATGATTTCCGGTCAGGGATTGCTGATTATTGCTGCCGGAGCGTTGGAACATTACACGGGAAATCTTCGGCTGGCGTGGAGTATCACATTCTTTATTCTTTCCGGATTATTTCTGCTTTTCTTTATTTATCACCGCTTTATTCTTCCACGGCCTGATTCCGACATTACCAAAACACAAAACAGTCCCAACGAAATTTTTCGGGAATTCGGTTTGACTTTTGCTTCGTTCTTTCAAAAGAAAGGGATCGGATTGGCAATAACTTTTATGTTGCTCTACCGGCTTGGTGAAGCCATGCTGGTGAAAATGGCCTCACCCTTTTTACTCGATGCCCGCAATGTCGGCGGACTTGGACTGAGCACTGAGCAGGTGGGATTGGTTTATGGCACGGTGGGAATTATTGCCCTGACTTTGGGTGGAATTGTAGGTGGAATAGCTGCTTCGCGCAAAGGACTAAAATACTGGATTTGGCCGATGGCGCTGAGCATAACCCTGCCACATTTGGCTTATGTATATCTGTCGTGGGTGGTACCAACGGATTTTGTGCTGATTAATATTGCCGTGGCAGTGGAGCAGTTTGGTTATGGGTTTGGCTTTACGGCTTACATGCTTTACCTGATTTATTTTGCCGACGGCGAACATAAAACGGCTCATTACGCTATGTGTACAGGTTTTATGGCATTGGGCATGATGCTTCCGGGAATGATAGCCGGTAAACTACAGGACATGTTCGGCTATCAGCATTTCTTTATCTGGATTATGATTCTGGCCATTCCAACGCTGGCTATTATTCCGTTTCTGAAAATTGACAAGGAGTTTGGGAAGAAGAAAAATGGGACAATTTGATAATATACCAATGTGCCAATGAGAAGAATTGTCACATTTTCCTTACCTTTGCATCTCAAAATTACAACATAACTTTTTACGTGTTGACATGTTCACGTAACTTGTAACTCGTAACTTGTAACTACACAATGAAAATACTTGTTCTTGGTGCCGGAAAAATGGGCACATTTATTACCGATGTGTTGTGCATTCATCACGAAGTAGCACTGTTCGACACTGACCCGAAACGTTTGCGTTTTGTGTTCAATACCCTACGCATGACCGATTACGAAGAAGTTCGTGCCTTTGAGCCGGAGTTGGTTATCAACTGTGTAACGCTGAAATATACCATCGAAGCTTTTCAGGCCGTGCTGCCTTATCTTCCCAAAAATTGCATCATTTCCGATATTGCTTCGGTAAAAACCGGCATTCAGGAATACTATGAAGCAAGCGGCATGCGCTATGTTTCAACACACCCGATGTTTGGACCGACCTTTGCTACGCTCGATAACCTGAGCACACAAAGCGCCATTATTATATCGGAATCCGACCACATGGGCAAAGCGTTCTTCAAAGATTTATATGGCTCGCTGAAACTCCGAATTTTTGAATACAGTTTCGAGGAACACGATGAAACGATTGCTTATTCGCTGTCGATTCCATTTGCTTCCACACTGGTTTTTGCCTCGGTAATGGTGCCACAGGAAGCTCCCGGAACGACTTTTAAGCGCCATATGGACATTGCCAAAGGACTGCTGAGCGAAGATGATTACCTGCTGACAGAAATTTTGTTCAACCCACACACGCATAATCAGGTGGAGAAAATACGTGCCGAACTGAAAACCCTGATGGAAATCATTGACGACAAAGACGCTGAAAGGATGCAGAAGTTTTTGAAAATGGTGCGGAAAAATATAGAATAGAACAACCCCTAACCCCTAAAGGGAAAGTAAATTAAAATTTATATTTTATTGTATTTTAATCTGATAATAAACGCCTTACGTTATAAATGTAAGGCGTTTTTATTTATCTACATTACACAAACGTTACACAAAAGAAGGTATTTATTTACAAACGGATACAAAGATATAACATTTGAAGGGAATATGTGATAAGTATTCAGCTAAAAACCGTATAGCTGTTTTACATCCATTTGCTCCGGCAATATTACAAAAATCTTTCTGAATCTCAATAAGCATTTTATGAGCCCAAGTGATTTCATCACCAGGGCTTGTTTTATAGCATCAGAAAGCATCAATTAGCACTAATCATGTATTTATTAAACACGTGATTGACTTGTAATTTTACAAGAAAAATCAACTGTATGAAAAAAGTATTTTTTAAACTGCCCGAATGGTGGAAAGCTGATACGCCTGCTTTTGCTCGTCTCTTCCAACTTATCTCCAGTGCTATTGCTGCATTGCCCTTGTATTATGCTGCGCTCCCTGAAGAGTTTAAATCAGCTATTCCAAGCTCTTATTTAAAGTACATTGCCATTGCCGGTGGTATATGTGCATTTATCCTCCAATTCTTTAATAAGAAACAATCATGAGCAAGCTAGGCAAATACTTCTCACTGGAAGAATTGACAGTAACCCATGAGAACCTGGACAACACACCAGGACAGATACAAATCCAAAAGCTAAAGGAGCTAGTCAAAAATATTCTGGATCCAGTCAGGGAAATGATTGACGAGCCGATAGTAGTCAATTCCGGCTACAGAACTTTAGCGGTAAACAAAGCCATTGGCGGGGCTCAAAAACCTATCAGCCAACATACCAAAGGCGAGGCAGCGGATATTGAATGCTTTGATAATGCCAAGTTGTTCCAGGTTATCCGGGAACATTTTCAGTTTGACCAATTGATTTGGGAAAAAGGAAATGATCTACAACCCGACTGGGTTCATGTAAGCTTTAAAAGCAAAGGAAACCGCAACCAGATACTCAAATATAAAAACGGAGAATACATACAACTATGAAAAACATAATTGAAATTTTAAAGAAATATGCTCTGGTAATATTAGCCATTTTGATTTGTGGATTCTCAATGTTTCAAAAATGCGATTCTAAGCCCGAAACACCGCAACCGGCAACCATTGACAAGCGGAACATAAACAAGTCAAAAGAAGATAGTTTAAATAGCGTTAGAGCCAATATTCTGCTTAATCAGAAAGATAGTATCATTTCGCTTCTTAACTCAAAACTAACGAAAGAAAAAGCAAATACAGCGACTCAAAAAGCTGAAGCTTGGAAACAACATTCTATCAACGATTCACTTCAAACAAAGTATCAAAAGGAAAAGAACCTGAGCACTTGCGAAGATCTTGTCCGTGGTTTGAAGCTCGAAATAACAGAAAAAGACAGCGTTATAGAAAGTCTCTTTTCTGAAATAGACAACTACTCCTGTGAGGTGGAAGAACTGGAGGGAAAAGTGGAAATTCAGAAAGGCGTTATCGAAAGCAAACAAGAATTGATTGCTTGTAAAGATTCAACAATAACTTTCTACAAGGTACAAAAACAGAAAATGGATTTCTGGAACAATGTCAAAATCAAAGTAGCCGGAGTAATCATATTTATTAAAACTATTGGATTGCTACTCAAATAGATTTATTGTATTAGCTCGATAGCATTGAAAAGCATCAATTAGCATTATTTATGCATTTATAACACAGTTGGTTAATCAGTATTTTTACTGAAAATTTTTTAGTACAAACAATTAAAACTTACAACTATGGCCAGACAATTAGGACATGTAAAGTACAAAGGAACGATTGGCGAGATTCGCCATTTCAAGATTAAAGGAATGACTGGGAGTTATGCCGGTTTAAAAGGTGGTGCAACAGGCGATCAGATTAAAAATGATGCCGGTTTTGTTCGTACCCGTGAAAACATGAATGAGTTTGCAGCTTGTGCCCGGGCAGCTAAGTCAGTTCGTGTGGGTTTGATTATGCTGATGAAGCAAATGAGCGATGCTCATCTGACCGGTCGACTGACTGCCATCATGAAGAAAATCAATCTGGAAGATCAGACAGAAGCTCGTGGTTATCGCGCCATTTTGATTTCAACTCAAAGCAAGTATTTGCTGGGTTTGAATTTCAACAAAAACATCAGTTTTGACGGTTCATTTATTGCTCCGTTTGAATTGACTGGAAATGTTGACCGCAACAGTTCAACTTTGACTGTACCGGCATTTAATCCGGCAAAATCAGTGATTGCTCCCTCTGGTGCTACTCACTTCAGATTGATTAATGCGATTTCAGTGATTTCAGATTTTGCATTTAATGCAACTACCGGAATTTATGAACCGATCCAACCTGAACTGAATGAGATTTCAAATGTAGCTTTTTCAGCTTACCTGGATTTGAAAGTTGAAACTGCAGCTCCGACAGTTCTTACCAGTGCTCTTGTGGGAGAACCAGAATTGAATGACGATGTAACGGTGTTGAACTCAGTTGGTATTGAATTCTATCAAAAGGCCGGTAATGATTATTATCTGCTGAATGCCGGTCACGCATTGAAAATTCAAAGCACATTCTAACAGCCACAATCGGTTTGTTAACTACTCAAAAGAGTGTTCCTGAATGGGACACTCTTTTTTAATGCCTGATAATTGAGGCATTTATTCAAAGATTCTATAAAGAGTGGACTTATGTTGGTTTTATATTGGCTTTATGTAGGGCTTTTGCTGGACTTAGTATGCTATTTATTTGCAGCCATCACTCGAAAAACGGGAAATAACTTTTGGGGCCGTCCCATCGAGCCCGAAAAAAGTTATTCTCGTTTTTCCGCTGAAGCTAACTATAGCGAAAATGGAGTTGGTCACCAAAGGCAACCAACCCCACCCCACACACGCTCAGTTAATGTACTTGTAAAACAGCATCCGCTTGGCATTGGAGATTAAAAGCAAGTTTTGCTTGTAATTTTTTTCCAATGCTTCCAGACTGCGGAGAGTAGAAACAGCTTTTTCGAACTTAGCCGGATTTTCAGTGGCTTTATTTAAACCATCCAACAGGCAAGATTTTACATCCCGCAACACTACAAACGGAATAACCGAACCCCTCAAAAACGGATAAAAAGCTTTAGACTGCCACAAGCTATACGACAGCCAGAAAATTTGTTCTTTTTCTGCTTCGCATTTACATTGAATTACAAAACAATTCGGACAGGGAGCTGAAAGCGGCTTGCCGCTGTTATTTCCTTTGTTTAAAATGAAGAAATGAGGCATTGAATATACAACGCCCTGACGGTGTGATTTGATGATGAAAGTGCTCATAAACTGGAGGATTAAATGGTAAAAACTAAAAGCAGCTGCTGCGCCCGTAAATAATTTTTACCCCCAGAAAAGAGAAAGAAAAAAAGAAGAAGAAAAAAAAGAAAAATATAGCCGTCTTATTAGGCGGACGGATTGGGCTGTCAAGGTTTTTGGGAAAAATACTACCTGAAGCTTGCGTAGGTGTGGAGATTTTTTCTCAAAACACGAAGTGCCTGACCTTCTATGTTGTAATCCAAATAATTTGAGTAATATTTTTAATATTTAATAAATATTCATTGTATATATCAGATAATGAGCACATTGATATATGATATTTTTATATTTATATGAGTCTTTAGACAATAAGATTTCGGCACTACATATCAATGTACTGCATAATTATAAAAATTAACCTGTCAATATCCCGCAAAAACAACCTTCTATCAGTAGTCAATTTGTATTTGCTACATTTCCTTTTTCAGTTATCGGGCGTAAAAGTGCCGTAATCTTTACTAAGCGATCATTGCCGCAGGTCAAGCCAACCGGTCACTTCTATGTTGTAATCCAAATAATTTGAGTAATATTTTTAATATTTAATAAATATTCATTGTATATATCAGATAATGAGCACATTGATATATGATATTTTTATATTTATATGAGTCTTTAGACAATAAGATTTCGGCACTACATATCAATGTACTGCATAATTATAAAAATTAACCTGTCAATATCCCGCAAAAACAACCTTCTATCAGTAGTCAATTTGTATTTGCTACATTTCCTTTTTCAGTTATCGGGCGTAAAAGTGCCGTAATCTTTACTAAGCGATCATTGCCGCAGGTCAAGCCAACCGGTCACTTGATTTATATTATTGTTTTTACAGGTTTTGTCCTACGATACCCATTTGATAAGGACGTTTGTTTTTAAGGGTATAATACATTCGATTCAGCAGTTTTCTTGCAATGCGAATGATTGCTTTATTAGGCTGCATTCTTTTTATATACGTGTTATAGCTTAGCGATAAAGCAGTATCAATTCTAACGGCTACCCAAGCACTTTCCACCAACATGCTTTTCAGTATTTTCTGTCCTCTGAAAGTCATTTCACCCTTATTTTCTTTCTCGCCACTGGAATGACTGGTGGGAACCAGTCCCACATATGAAGCCAAATCGTCAATAGTTCTGAAACGTTCCACGTTTTCTATTTGGGTGATAAAAACTACTGCATTTGTGATACCTATGCCTGGAACAGTTTGAAGTAACTCGACATTTTGTTTGTACCTGTCCGAGCGACAAAGTACCCTAATCTTTTTATCTATTTCCAATAAAAGTTGCCGTTGGTTTTCGGCTTCCCAGATAAGCATATCCAAAGCTGCTCTCCCCGACCATGTTTCGAGTTTAATCTCTTTCAACCATTGCATAAAGTTCCTACTCCAATGGGTTCTGGTATTTTCAAAATACTCGGGATAATTTATTCCGAAGAAAAACAGAAACGACTTAATTCTTACTTTGAATCGGGTCATGTCTTTAACCAGCGTACTGCGAGTTCGTACCAATGAACGGTCTTCCATAGTTTCACTTCCCAGAATGTGAATTGGGGTCAATAATCCAGAACGTAGTGCCTTGGCAATTTTTCTGCTGTCAACAGGATCATTTTTGTGATACTGTTCTTTTTGTGTAGTTGGCACATCGGCAGGGTTTATTACAATATTGTTTATACCTAGAGACATTAGACGGTAATGAGCCCAAAAGCCACTAAATCCAGCTTCATAAGCAGAATGATAGCTTCCATTAGGAAAATGTTTCTCTAAATAGCCAAATAACACTTCCGGTTTTGGTGGTTGACTAAATGTTTTGTGTGGTTGAGTTTCGGTAAGTATCGTTACCGTCCAACTCTTTAAATGGACATCAATTCCCACATAAATGTTTTGTCCTTTAAAGTCTAATTCATTTCTTTGTAGCATAAGTCATTGTATTTATGGTTGATAATTAAAATAAAAGTCAATATTAATCCAATTTATATAGTACTCATCAGTCATTGTACCAATTTACCACAAATTAAAACATATTTTGTAGCAAGTTTGGTTTCCACTCGGACAAAGCGGGTAATAACTTTTTTGAGTGGAGCCGTCCCATCGAGCTCAGGCGATAAAAAGTTATTCTCGTTTTAGGCCGCCAAAAGTAATTATCTTTCGAGAACGCGTTTACAAACATAGGGACTTTACTGCCCAAAGCGTTGGTCTGTGTTGGCCGCCTTATCTTTGCTGGATTTTTTATTTTTTTGTCGGTAAATATTATACTCAAAAAGTCCTTGTTGTATTTGTCTTTTTGATATTTGTTTTTTGAATCCTTTTGGAAAAAGAGACCATTCCTTATCAAAACCAAAAGGATTTTTTCATTGGGGCTAACTCGCCGCAGAAAATAAAACATACCGCTGGAAATGCGAGGGAAAAAGAGCTTGGGTAGTGACTGACTGAATTAATGGAGCTTGCGGAATGGAAAGGAAGGAGACTACCGAAGCTGTGCGGTGCTGAGGTGTATGCTTGAAATGAAGGAGAAATGGAGTGTCGGGTTTCGCGGTGAGGAACGAACAAGAAGCCCAGAACGAAATGGAACCGGAATGGAACGCATATACCGCAAGCACATGGATAAATCAACCCGGAATGTTTTTATTTACTGCACAACTAAAGGGCGGTGGGGAAAATGAGGAATTGCACGAAGTGCTAAACAACTTGCAAGCTGCTGAAAGGAGCTTGACATCTGTCCCCATATTTTGAAAACCTATTATGGTTTTCATTGCTACCCGAATTTTATCTTCAATGAAAACTATAAGTGGTTTTCGGGGCTTTACTTTCGGGTTGGCGAAGCCTTAATAACGTACCGATAAGGTGTTATTACTTTCCCCTCTGCCTTTAGGCGATTAATGGGGCTAACTCTATGCAGTGGGAGAAAATAGACCTTTGGAAATGCGGGGATAAAAGGCATAGGTGGCGACTGAATGGAACGAAACAATGGGTTGGAGAATGAAATGGAGCAATACTGGCTGTTGTGTGTGGAATATTTGTGAGAGGATACAGCCGGAGCAGCAAAATGGAATGACTGGGTTGATTTGTGTAGTGGAATGAAGAAGGCACTTATGCCGTGCGGTGCTGAGGTGGGTGAAATGAACTGAATGCAATGGAGTGAAGGGTGGATGGCGGTGAGGTACGAACTGCCTCCCCCGAAACGAAATGAGAGAAGAGAATAAACCTACCGCAAGCACATGGTAATAAAACCCGACCTATTTTCTTCCACTGCAACCACTATTGGGTGGTGGGGAAATCTTGAGGTCTTCGGGCAGCGTAGCGGGGCAAAGCGTTGATTTTGTGCGGCTATTATACATAATTAGGTTATGGGCTTCCCTATTGATTTGCCGTCAGGCAAGGAAATGACCATTACTACATGTTATGTATAATAGCTTTGAGTTGTTTTTTTTCTGGCGCAAATGCAGCACGGCGGTGGCGGTCCCGCTTTAGACCGGGATAAATCTCCGTGCAAACGTTTTTTTTGCTATTCTGCAAAAAGTGTGACAGAAAAAAAACAACGAAGGGTTGATTGTGTGGAAGCCGACAAAAAGACCGTGCAAGCCCAGAGGAACGAGGGGCGGGGATTTTTGGCGGCTGGGGATTGCCCTCGGAGCTGCCCGTAAAATACTTCCAGGCGAAACCTGACAGCTCCAATTAATTGTTAATCATCCAATAAATTGTGTTTTAATATTACACTTTTTTATTTTATACATTTCCCTCTTCAATAAATTTACTCGGACTAATATTGTAGTAACTTTTAAAAGCGGTGCTGAAATAATCAGAATTACGGAATCCGGTAAGGTAGGCGATTTCGCTTATCTGATACTTTTTTTCTTTAAGCAGAACTGCTGCCTTTTTCATTTTAATTTCCTTTATAAAGTCCTTTGGATTGTCCGCTGTAAGAGCTTTTAGTTTTTTATAGAATACTGATCTGCTCATGGCCATTTCAAGTGCTATAGTATCTATGGAAAAGTCCTCGTTTATTAGATTTTCTTCAACGAATATTATTACCCGTTCTAAAAATTGCTTATCAAGTGGATTAATAGTTCCAAATTCATCTTCAATAGCTGACTTGTCGATAAATTTCTTTTTAAAGAGAATCCGATTATTAATAATAGACTTTATCTTCATTTCAAGAATTGCCATGTCAAAAGGCTTTGTAATATAATCATCTGCTCCTACGCTCAATCCTTTCACAATATCAGCTCTGTCGGAAAGCGATGAAAGTAATAAAATTGGTATGTGGCAGGTTTCGATATTTCTTTTCAATATGGAACATAATTCAAAACCATTAATGCCAGGCATCATGATATCCGACAGTATAAAGTCGGGGGCTGTTTTTTTTGCCAGTTCGAGCGCTTTATTGCCATCGGCTGCCTCTTCTACTCTATATTCTCTTCTTAGTTGTTTTGAAAGGTATTCACGTATTTCATTATTATCTTCTACCAAAAGAATCTTGATTTTCTTGGTAGATACAGACTCATCGAGGTCTTCCTCTTCAATTAGATTATTTGAAGAATCATTTTTTTGTATTAATTCATTGGGTTTAAAATCTTCTTTAGAACAAGGTATTTCCAGTGTAAATGTTGTTCCCAGACGTTCAATACTTTTAAATGAGATTTTCCCCTTCTGCATAAATACCAGCTTCTTTGTAAGCATTAACCCAATGCCACTTCCCGTTTCATTCGAATTTATTGCATTTTCGGCTCTGAAAAATCGTTCGAAAAGGTTTTTCTGATTTTTTAGCGGTATTCCAATTCCATCGTCAGCAATTTCAATAAATAATAAAGCCTCATTCGTGCTAATCAGAGCCTGAATTTTACCACCTGTGCTTGTATATTTTATAGCATTAGATAGTAAATTTTCCAAACAAAGTGTGAGTTTTTTACGGTCTATCCAAACATTAACCTCTTCAGGTGGCAGAATGATGTCTAATTCGATGTTTTTTCCGTTGGCTAATTGACTGAAATTACCAATAATGTTAGTCATGAACTCGTTTAGAGCAGTTTCTTCTACGTTCAGTTGCATGGCATCACTTTCAACACGCTGGAAATCCAGTAGTTGAGTTACCAGATTAAAAAGTTTATCTAGATTTCGCTGAGCTAGCGATAAAGCTGAACGTCCATTATCAGTCAGATTCTCATGCTCAATTTCATTTAATGGAGCTTTTACGAGTGTTATTGGCGTCCGAACATCATGAGCCATGTTGACAAAAAACCGGATTCGTTCTTCAGAATGTTTTACTTCTATTCTATTTTTCCAATACCTGATGAAGAAGTACCCCAAGGCTGTAATCAGAATAAAATAGATTAAATATGCCAATGAAGAAGCCCAAAATGGAGGTTTTATTGTAAGTTCAATATATCTGGTTACCGACTCGCGTTGATTTTCAATATTGGTGGCTTTAATAATAAACTTATAGTCACCTGACGGAACATTGGTATATACAGCTTTATGTTCTTTTGTTGATGCAGACCACTCTTTATCAAAGCCTTCCAGTTTCCAACTGTAAAGGGTTTTTGAATGAAGTGAACTTAGTACGTTTATGAATTCAAAAGAGAATGAACGTTGGGAATTATTTAATGTCAAATGCTCTGTTTTGTCTATTACCTTATTGAGTGGTGAGTTTTTAGAATTCACTGCAACTCGTTGGTAAAAAAGATTGAAGGCCGTGAATCTCAGACTAATAGGCGTACTACTATTTTTAATTTCTTTTGGATTTATCACTATCCCACCGTAAGGAGTACCCCAGATAATGTTACCATTTCTGCATTTTACATTCGACAAAAAATTAAAAAAATTATTTGGTAGTTCGTTAAATGCATAATTTTGTTCAAATTTATTGGAAGTCAGATTAAAGCTGTTTAATTCATTCTCAGAACTAATCCATAGCCGATTATATTCATCCCTTACAATGCCACCAATAAAATTAGAAGTTGGTTCCCCATTTACGGAAAAAACCTGAATGGATTTTCGTTTTACATCATACTTGTAGAGCCCACCACCATTACTCCCCAGCCATACATTATCAGGATTAATTGGATCGATGTAAATGTCATTTATATTGGGTATCAACGAGTGTTGGTTCATCTTCATTTTTGAAAAATCAATTAAATTGATTTTTTTAGACGATTTATCGATAAAATATAAGCCAAAAATGGATGCAACTAGTATTGTGTTTTTGTTGTATTCTATGATTTTGTGTATACCACTTACTGCGAAATGTTCAAAAGTATTCGATGCCGGATTATACATGGTAAGTTTAGTAGCACCTCCAAACCAAATATTTCCATTGTAGTCTTGTACGATGGAGTAAATATGCATTTTTGAATTATCGGGTTTATTAATGATTTTGCTGATTCTGCCTGATAGTTTATTGATACAAATCAAATCAGTTCCATAACCACCTGCCCAGATATTGTTATTTGAATCTTCACAAAGTGCTAATATCACATTGGACTCATTGCTATTGCTGTTTAAAAAGTGCTTCCAACTCTTCCTGTTGGGAGAGTATTTACTTAAACCGGACTGTGTTCCAAACCAAATATCCCCTAAATTATCTTCCAATATGCAATTGACATAATTATTGCACAGTGAATTCGAATTACCTGGCTGATTTTTAAATATAACATGTTCACGTTCAGCAAAATCACAATACCAAATACCGTCAGTTATTGTGGAAATATAAACTGTAGAATCATAGCAAATTATATACAGAATACTGTTTGATTCAATCTTACTGTCACTTGAACTCTCTTTTGAGTAGTGATTGTGGAAAATTGCAGTCGAAGCCTCAAAAGTAAAAATACCTTTACCATCTGTTCCAACCCAAATCTCATCATTAGGAGTTTCGCATATAGTTCTTACCGGAGCATTGGTAGAAAGTACCTGTTTGAATTGATTAAGCCCAATATTGTAAAGAAAAACACCATCCGACATTGTACCTACCCATAAAGTCTGATTTTTAGAGTTAAAATACAGTGATCGAACCAGTTTGTTGAAATTTGTAATATAAGGCTTGGCATTTAACTTGTCTAAATTCTCAGGCTTACTTATATCGATGCAATAAACTCCTTTATCGGTGCCAATTACTAACTCTGAATTTTGTGTTTCGACAAAACACATAGCCTGATAATTATTCATAGCCTTAATTTTTGTCCAGTTCGAACCGTCGGTACTATAAAATAAGCCGGTGAATGTGCCAACCCAAAAATGATTATTCTTATCGAAATAAATCGTTGTGATTCTACTTTTATTGAAATTATCAATATTGACCTTAATTAAACAATCTGTATCTTCGTTATATCTGTACAATGAATTTTCTGAGAAAGCATAAATGTTCCCTTTTCGGTCGGCAACAACTCCTGCAATCTTGGAGTAATCGTTGTATTGGTAAAAATTGTAATGATAAAAATTCTCCCCATCATATTTATCAATCCCTACCATATTAGCAATCCAAACAAAACCTTTATTATCTTTGGCTATGCTATAAGCCCTTCTGCTACTCAAGCCCTGATTCTCTGTAATGTTGTGAAACTGATAGGCAAGTATAGAACAAGGAATAAAAGTCAAAAGTAAAATGACTAATAGAGCTGGTTTAAAGATATTCAGATTTTTCATTAAATTGACTTTAGATATTGAAACAGTAAATAGCTTTGCATATTAAAAAATTAAATTCAAGGTGCAAACAGTAAAAGAGTTTAGAGTCTGCAAATCATTCAAGTAATTTACTTCGCAAAGATATATTTTTTTTGATAACTCTATTTTCCAAACAACCTATTAAAAGTACAAAAACCAGAATTCAAAGATTTTAAAATAGAAATTAAACATGAAAACTAATTTTATAAATCTATTTTTGCACAGTCAACACATCACACTAATTGAAATTTCAAAACCGAAGATTAATGACTTAAATTGCAATCTAAGAGATTAACAATCTAAATCTAATTGAACTCAATTTAAAATGCAAATGCCTAAAGGTCAAAATAAAATGAATAACACAATTAAAAGAATGAAAATTAAAAAAGTACTTTTTGTCACATTATCCCTTTTGAGTTTTGTTGGTGCAATAGCACAAAACATAACTATTAAAGGAACGGTAAGCGGGGATGGCGAACCCTTAATCGGAGTTACCGTAAAAATTCAGGAATTGCCCAATATCGGTTTAATTACCGATATGAATGGAAATTTCTCACTGCAGGTTCCACCCAAGGGAAAAACTCTTATCGTATCCTATTTGGGTTATCAAGCTCAGAACATTGAAATAGGAAACAAAACAAATTTCAGTATCAAAATGATTCCTACTGATAAAGGCTTGGATGAAGTTGTAGTAGTTGGTTACGGAAGTATGAGAAAACGGGATTTAACCGGTGCTATTACTTCAGTTTCGTCGGATGCAATCGCTGCACGAACACCGGTTAATGCGTTTGATGCCTTGCAAGGTCAGACTACGGGTGTTCAGGTAACAAACTCGAGTGGTAATCCCGGTGCTGCAC